>Ga0102590_1000471_pt1 | contig 88903 bp, 83 predicted proteins | sample AraplaMF_Col_mMF_FD_76859 | JGI IMG/M metagenome (GOLD analysis project Ga0102590, IMG submission 76859) | Arabidopsis root microbial communities from the University of North Carolina, USA - plate scrape MF_Col_mMF | ecosystem: Host-associated > Plants > Roots > Endosphere | place: USA... | reverse complement strand
GCAAACAACATCTATCCCTGCCTCTGGTTTGACGGTCAGGCACAGGCAGCAGCAAAGTTCTACTGTTCAGTATTCAAGAACTCAAAGATCAAGGCAGACAATCAAATGGTGGTGGAATTTGAGCTTGATGGCAAAAAGTTCATCGGACTGAATGCCGGCCCGCAGTTTAAATTCAATGAAGCGGTTTCCTTTGTAATAGACTGCGAATCCCAGGAGGAGATCGATTACTACTGGGAAAAGCTAACCGCTGATGGCGGCAGCGAAAGCAACTGCGGCTGGCTGAAAGACAAATATGGCGTATCCTGGCAGGTAGTACCTACCATTTTACCGAAACTGTTGTCCAATCCTGATAAAGCGCAAAAGGTAATGGAAGCCTTTATGAAAATGAAGAAGTTCGATATCAAGACGCTTGAGAACGTGTAAGGGTCTTATACAAGCTGGCCGCTGAATGCCCTTAAAAGGCAATCAGCGGCCATGTTATTACCTTCCGGTGTCCCGGCAGATTTTCCGGAAATCAGTAGTATATTTACCCCTCATGATAAACTTACCTTGTATCTTATTTTGCGAAGATCCTTTTGAATCAAATGAGGTGGATCCGGATTATAAAGAGGATTATCTGGCTGTAAAACAACTTGGGTTTGAAACGCTCCTATTCAACTTTGAAGACCTGACAAGCGACGACAACTATGAACGGGCCTCCCGAAAGATCAAACCGGCAGCTACTAATAAAAAAGTCATTTACAGAGGCTGGATGCTAAGGCCCAAACAATACGCCCTGCTGTACAACGATTTGCTCAGGAAGAACTATGAATTGATTAATACCATTGAGCAATATCAGAACTGTCACTATCTGCCCGACAGCCTACAATTTATCGAAGGGAGGACCCCCAAAACCATTTTTCAGAAAATTGAGGATGCAGACAGCATTGATAAACTGGTTGTAGCCGCGAAGGTATTCGGTCCCAATTCGGTGATCTTAAAGGACTATGTTAAGTCGGAAAAGCATGACTGGGAGACCGCCTGCTTTGTTCCTGACGCAACAAATTCAGCTCAATTAAAAAAATCAATAGAAAAGCTCATTGAGCTCCGTGGTAAACATCTAAACGAAGGAATTGTCATCAGGGTATTTATTGAACTGAATGCACTAACCATCCACTCAAAAAGTGGTATGCCATTGACAGAGGAATATCGTTTATTCTTTTTCAATAAAAAGCTCCTCGGCATTTATGATTACTGGGAAGAAGGTGCATATAGCCCTACCAGACCCGATACAGCCGAATTTGAAAATATTGCTTCAACCATTGACAGCAACTTTTTTACCATGGATATTGCACGGCAAAAGGATGGGCAATTCATTATTATCGAACTGGGTGATGCACAAGTTGCCGGATTGCCAAACACATTACTCAAAACTGAATTTTATAAGACTTTAAAATCAGGTATTGTCTCCTAAGCGACAACACCTGAATTTATATAACGCATAATCTACTACCTCGTATAATGGAACCACCAGGCATCTTCACTTGAAAACGTTACCTGGTCTCCCGTATATGATTTATAGTGATCTTTTCTTGTAATAGGATATCCATCTTTGTCGTAAGTGTATTCTTCTGTCATGACGGACTTGTTATTCGGAGAAGTATTGCTCCGGCTTACGGATTCCAGCATGTTGTTAGCAGAAAATGCGAAGCCAACGCCCTCCGGCTCCGTCAGGAAAATCTCCACTTGTTTAGCGCCAAAATTCACTTTGTCGTCATAGGTGTAGTCAACTATGCCGCTATCCTTCTGTTCTACATTATTTGTATAACTAAGGCGGACTTCCCTGGCAAGATTCCCTTTGTTGTCCCAGGTATATATTTTTTTTGCTGACAGCTGAGAATCCTTGTTCTTCCAGTAAAATGCAGCCGGGCGACCATCTGCGTTATAAACGATACTGTCATAGCTGCTTACGGTGCCATCCTGGGAAAAATACCAGCCTACCTTCTCCAGCTTACCTCCGCTGTTGTAAGAGAGTGTAGATCGCAGTTTCTGCACACCTGTTTTGCTAATGTTTATAACCTTTGTTATCACGCCATTTTCATACACCATTGAATCAGTGCTTGTCAGGCTGCCTTTCTCATCAAACCTTACCTGTTTTACCAGCTTGTTGTTAGCATCATATACAGACGCCAGGCTATCGAGGGCAGAAACCGTGCTCTGATGGAGCTTCATGCCTGGAAGATAACCAGGACCAGGATCAGGATTGTTATTGTCATCATCTTTGCTGCAGGCAGCAAACAATACCATAAGTGCCGTTGCACTTAAGAACAGTTTTCTCATAGGATTCGTTATAGTTCTGGTTTAAAATGTTAAGAATTAGTGACGTTATTGGGTACTTGTGACTTAAAAAGGTTAAACATACTGCATGATTCGGGCGCAAATATATAGAATATTTTAATTATCCATAAAGCAAATAAAATATCTCTGCGATACGACTAAAAAATCGTAATTTATAGGATGAGTAAACCCCTATACACTACATTAATTGTTTTCCTGACGCTTACAGCTGTTTCCGGCTTATTACAGGGAATTCTTCGTCAAATAACAGGTCCCTCATTCCCTTTCCTGGATGCCTTTATACCATTGTTTATCACCAGCACACTGATTACACTCGCAGGCGCCTTGCTTTTACTGCAATATTATCATTACCGCAGGTATTGGTTTCCCTTTTACTCCGGCATCGTTTCCATTATTGCAGCTGCCTGCTATTCGATTGCCGTTTATAAAATACTGGTATCCGGGACGATGATGAGCTATTTTCCCCTGCTTCTTTCCTTTTCAGTACTTGCCTGGATAGTAAACGCTGTCAGCCTGATCTGCTCCCCCGCAGGAAAGCATCCATGGTTGATGGCTGCCGGCTGTGCGGGTGCAATCGTAGGTTTGTTGATGCTGACGCCATTTATCGGCGGTATTTACTTTTCAAAAATTGCGGAATGGGCTACCGTGGGCGGGAGCTTAACTCCGCTGCTCTTCTGTATCCATTTTCTGAAGGAAGGTACAACCGCAAAGGCCGACACAGCATAGACGGAATCCCTGCGCATTCTACTGGGCCAGGTAAACGCCGTAGCCCTGATTGCCACGCTGGTATCCGGAGTAATGATCAGTTCAGACAGTTATTATTCTCTTTATTGGGCAAAACGGAATTTTGAAAAGACCAAACAGCTGGCGCAATTATTTGAAGCGCACACTTTTATTAACCGCAATAATGATACACTGCGTTAGTATACAGAGTTTCCGGATGAAGCGCATAATATCTGGTATAAGGTGATGGCTATGCCGGAGGTATGGGATTGGTTGTTTGCACAAAAAAAGTTATAATGCGGATAAATCCTTTACCTGACATGATATTCTTTAATATCCTAAACCGTACAATTTTCTGGTTATCTATTGCGTTTATTGCCATCGTTGCTTTTTCGCTAACCGTAGGACGACAGCTCCCGATTGAGTTTAGCAATTACAAAACAAGGAACCAATATTATGACTCCATTTTTTTTGCTGTTCCTGGTGCTATTTTGCTAACCATGGCCGGAACAATTAAAAAGAAGCGCACAAAATCAATGAATTGGATGATTGGTATATTAACGGTACTGTCCGCTGTGCTTTCCTTCTTTTTCTTGTTAGGCACTATTTTCTCTATCGCTTCCGGTGCATGGATCAACGAAGCAACTTTATACCGTAATAAAATCGATAGCAACATTACCATTAACAACCAATTCTATGACGCAGGAGCATTGGATATTTACAGCCATAGAACAGTCATGTTGACACCTTTTTTAAAGTGGTTCCAAAAAGTGCAGGAAATTGACACTAATAAAATTGACAAAACAAAGTGGATCGATACTCATCAGGTACAATAATAGTAAAAAGGACAAATGCATTTGCTGCATTTGTCCTTTCTGTAAGTCCCCCGAATTTATTTCATCATTTTACCCTGCTGATCTCCCTGGGCGCTATCACCACCGGTATATTATCCGGCCAGCTGAAAGTATACCTGTCATCTGTAATTGTCACGGTTCCGGTATAGCTTGTAAGCGGTTGCCCAACCCGGATGGTAACCGTATGCGTGCCATTGTCATAGCCCCTGGTATACACGAAACTGTACGGCGCAGGATAAGGACCAGGTGTACAGCTGACGGCTGCCATGTTAGGTGTCCCAATGAAGTCTATACCAACCGCCGTAGATGTTGTATGGTTCTGATATACCAACAAGGGCCAGCAGGAGTAACTTTTTTTGGCACGGGCATAAAATACCAGCACATCATCCTTAAAGGACAGCGGTTCCAGCGTAATGATATCGTCTGCTGCCAGGCCTGAGGGAGCCTGGAAAACCGGCTGAATATAGGGGTTGTCTGTTACACTAACCTTGCCCGTATATACAGGACCGTTATTATTTGTTCTGGCAGTAACAGTATAGGTGCCAGGCTGCGTAAAAAGGATTTCAACCCCGGGGGCCTTGTCAAAAATCTTTACACCATCGTTCGGCGCCACCGACCACTCCCCTGTCCAGCTGGCGTCTGCAAAACCGGCGGATAAGGCCTGGCCTCTTTTTATGATGGTATCAGACAAATGCAGGTCACTGTTGTCAAACAGGGTTCCTTTTAGTTCGTGAAGCACATCGGGCGTTGCTGCTTTCTCTTTGTTACAGGCTGTTACTATCATCAGCGTTGCTGAGATAGCAGTAGAAAATATAAGTGTCTTAAGCATGCTGATCGCTTTTACACTTATTAGATGCAAGCAGCGATCAAAAGGTTGGGTAAGCAGTTAATTTTATTTACTCTTCTGCTGAAACACGAAGCACCATCTTCCCTTTTGCTTCCCTATTGCTGATGATCATATATGCCTCATCGGCCTTTTCAAAAGGAAGTATGCGTTCATCTACAATAGGCAGCAGCTTTCCTGCTTCTGCAAGTTGAGCTACCTCGTTGAGTATATTGCCATGATGGAGATGATTTTTACCTGACAACAAAGGATAAAGCGTGAAAACACCTGAATAGGTTCCACCGCGGAAAGATAAGGGCGCCAGGCTATGTGTTCCCCAGCCCAGTATACTTACCACATGCCCCGTGTATCGTTTCACCAGCTGGAAAGAGGTATCCAGCACTTCGCCGCCAATCGTATCCAGGATCACATCGAAACCTTCAAAATCCGGGTAGCGCGACATAAACTCCGCAACGCTGTGCTCCGATCTGTCGATAGCTGTCGCCCCTAAATGCTGTACGAGAGGAATTTCATCCGTCTTCACCGTGGTATACACCTCCGCTCCTTTCGAAACAGCGATCTGGATAGCAACATGACCAACCCCACCCGCACCGCCATGGATCAACACTTTATTCCCGGCTTGTATCCGTGCTTTCTCCACCAGGGCTTCCCAGGCGGTAATGCCGATCAGGGGCAGTGCAGCAGCCTGCGAAAAGCTGATATGCTTTGGCTTAAGCGCCAGCAGATCGGCATCCACGGCAATGTACTCCGCCAGCGTACCCTGCTTTCCGCCAATAGCGCCTACCATCCCGAAAACCGCATCTCCGGGCTTGAAACGGCTTACTTGCGGGCCCACCGCTTCCACCACCCCGCTCATGTCGATACCCAGCACAGCGCCCGGCAATTTAACACCCGCATGGGCTGCCTGGCCGGCTTTGATCTTCAGTTCCAGCGGATTGATACCGCTGGCAATAATTTTTACCAATACTTCCCCTTCTTGCGCCACTGGCTCGGGCATTTCCTGCATGATAAAGGGAGTATTGATCTCGTTTAACACTAATGCTTTCATTTGTCCTTGTTTAAATGTGGTACAAAGTTCGGCACAGCGCGTCTAATATAGTTGTACATTTACAACATAATGTTGCAAATATACGCACATGGTAAAAGACCATCTTAAGGAGCCTTTTCAGCTGGTGCTTAAAGAATACCTGGATGTTTGTCCGCGCGGACGGCATGCCCATACCTTCTTTGAGCTCATCTACATCGTGTCCGGCACCGGCGTCCAGTCCATTAACGAGCTGCAGATGCCTTACCGCCAGGGCGACCTTTTCCTCGTTCCGCCAAACGACAATCACCTGTTCACGATCCATACCACCACCCAGTTCTTCTTCATCCGCTTCAACACCGCCTACATTCAAAATACCAGGAAAGATGATGAACTGCTCAGGAACCTCGAGATCGTGCTGCAAAACAGCAGGAATGAACCGGAGAGCATATTAAACAATGAGCCCGACCGCCTCTTTGCAGGCATCCTGATGGAACGGATGATCAGGGAACATCTCGCCAATCAATTGTACAGTAAAGAATTGATCAAACAGCTGGTCAATACACTGCTGGTTATTGTCGCCCGCAACAGTTCCGCCACGGTTACCACTAAAGCGCCTGAAGGAAACGAGCGGAAAATACTCGAAGTGCTACAGTATATTCAATCGAACATTTATTATCCGGAACGCTTGCGCGTAGACGCGATCGCAAAAGCGCTCGGTATCTCGGAACACTATTTAAGCCGCTATTTCAGGAAACATACGGGGGAAACTTTACAGGACTATATCCTGAGCTATAAATTTACACTCATCGGAAACCGCCTGCGCAACAGCAACCTCCGGATGAAGGAGATTGCTGATGAGTTTGGGTTTACCGACAAAAGCCATATGAGCCGGGCTTTCAAAAAATACAAAGGCGTCAATCCCAGCGATTTTAAAAAGAATACCGCGCTATAATCAATTACTTTATCCTGGCAATTTGTTTAGGCGCAATCACTACCGGGATATTATCCGGCCAGCTGAAAGTATATTGATCATCCGTTACGGTCAGGGTACCGGTGTATGTGCTTAAGCTGCTTCCTAAACGAATGGTAACGGGATGCGTACCATTGGCATAGCCCCGGGTATAGATCAGGCTGGAGGGCGCGGGATAAGGGCCCACCGTGCAGAGCACCGCCGCCGGACTGGGTACGCCCAGGTCCATACTCACCGCAGTTGACGTACTGTTGTTTTTATACTCGAAAAAAGACAGGCAGGAATAAGTCTTTTTGCCAACAGCATGAAATACCAGCACATCATCCCGGAAGGACAAAGGTTCCAGGGTAATGATATCATCTGCCGCAAAGTCGCCTCCGTAGTACGGATAAGGAGGTATATAAGGACTGTCTATCACGCGTACGGTATCGGCGAACACCTGGCCACCGGTCTTTGCGTTCGCAGTGACAATATACTGGCCGGGCTGCGTAAAAAGTACCTTAGCCGATAGCTCTCCTGGAAAGATCTTAATTCCATCATTGGGGCTTACTGTCCACTCTCCCTTCCATTCAGTCCCATCAGTGAAGCCGAAAAATACCGTCTGGCCTCTTCTGATCACCGAATCGCTGGTATGATAGCGATCCTCCGGCACAATGGGTTGTTCATCTTCTTTATTGCAGGCTGCCGCCATCATCAATGTTGCCGAGATAACAGCTGAAAAAACCAATATCTTATTCATGCGTGTCGCTTTTACTCTTATTAGATGCATTCCCGAAGCAAAAGGTTGGGTAAGTCCCCTATTTTAGTATGAAATATGCCTTTTGTCCACCAAATGACGTGAAAAGTGGGATATTCCAATGTGCAGATGCGGTAATTTTGTACCGTGTTTAAATGATGAAGACGACGATGAAAGTGAATATTCCTATATGGCAATTAAGAGAAAATATCTCCGGCGTTCGTATCGAGAAAATGAACGAAGCCTTTGTTTCCTCGCTGTTTGACGACATCAGCAGGCTGCATCGCAACGACCATTTTATATGCATCATGCTGACGGCAGGCAATGCAGAACTGCTGGTTGATTTTAAAAAGGTGATGGTAACACCGGGAAAAGTGGTATTTCTCTTCCCCGGACAGATCCAGCGGGCGGTTAAGTTTGATAATAATGTAGACGGCTGGATCTTATTCCTGGATAATAAACTGGTGGATGAACACGCCAGGCTGATGATCGAGGATTCCCTGTTTAAAGGGCCGGTGCTGCCCTTATCAGCGCCGGATGTCTGGTGGTTTGTCCAGTATTTCGAACTGCTGCTGCAAACTTACAATGATGAAAGTTTAGGCAGCCTGCATAAATCAGCCGTGAATGCATTTGCCGCACCCTGCGTCTATAAAATAGCATCCGCATTCCAGGCCAATACGCAGTTTGTAACGGGACACCAATCCCAAAGGAGCATAGAGCTTACAAAAGAATTCAAACGGCTGGTCAGACAGCATTTCCCTGATCTGAAAAAGCCAAATGAATATGCCGCTTTAATGCGCTATTCCATCAGTTACCTGAATGATACGGTAAAAGCAGTAACCGGTTTTACAGCCTCTTATTTTATTCAACAGGAAATGCTGCGGGAAAGCCAACGACTTCTCTGCTATTCTGATCTCAGCATAAAGGAAATATCCGATCGCCTGGGATACGAAGATCCCAAATATTTCAACCGGATCTTTACCAAACTGGCGGGTACTCCTCCAGGCAGGTTCAGGATCAATTTCAAATCACTCAAAGCATAAAATCCTGACAGGACATGAAACTTAATCTAATGGGATGTATCAATACTCCCAAATGGATCGTTTTTTTATTTTTCACAGCATCGGTCTTCGCGGTGAAAGCGCAGACCCGGGACAGCGCTCCCCTTCCGCTTTCCTTAGCTGAGGCTATCCGGCAGGCAAAAATGGCTAACAAATCAGTCGCCGCGCTGAAAACAGAAGAAGACGCCGCCCAGGCAGATCTGGCCGACGCAAGGATGGGAACCTTGCCCCGCGTGCTGACGAATGCATCCTATCAACGTTATACCAACATAACCCTTTATGATGGCGTGCTGGGAGATTCGCACCAGATCCCTAAACCGCCTGATCCGAATGCAGGCGCCCTGGGACTGGAAGCTGCTTTCAACCTCTATGCAGGCGGCAGACAACGATCTGTGATCACTGATATGAAACGTAAAAGCGAACTGGCCGCCATCGATACCCGGGAGCAGGCCTCCAATATCGCATTGCAGGTAACATTGCAATACCTGGAGATGATCCGGCTTTACTTCCAAAGCCATCTCATAAAAGACCAGGTAAGCAGGGCTAGGATCCGTTCAAAAAATATCAACGCCTTTTATGTTAATGGCAAAGTAACCAAAAGCGATGTACTAAGGGCCGATGTTTCGCTGTCAAATGTATTGTTAAGCGAAGACGCCAATGGCAATGACTATCGCATCAGCAACCAGAAATTAAACACCTTGCTGAACCTGGATAAGACGACAAAGATCATCCCGGTAGACACCGCCTCACTGATACGGCCTGACAGCCTGGAACTGCAAAGCCTGTCAGCTGATCTTTCAGGCGCCTATGTGATCTTAAAACTGCAGAAGAACATTGAATTACAGGAAAACCGGACAAAGCTGACCAAATCTCTTCAGCTACCATCAGTCACCTTGTTTGGCGCTTATGGTTTCAACTATCCCAATACGCTTGTATTTCCACCCAAGCCACAAACTTTCGCCGTAGGTACAGTAGGCGTGAAACTCACTTACGACATCTCCTCCTTGTACCAGCATAAAAACAAGGTGAGATCCTCTGTGCTGCGGGAAACCAGGTTAAAACAGCAGCAAGACTGGATCAACGATAATGTACAGCAGGAAGCCGGGGCATTGACCATCAAATACAATGAAGCGCTGAACCGGATAAGGGTTACTAAAAAATCTATTGAGCAGGCGGAAACAAACTATAACATACAAAACACCAAGTATGCGAATCAGCTCACCTTGTTAACCGATCTCCTGGAAGCCGATAACCTGTACCAGGAATCCCGGGTGAATTACATACAGGCCAATATCGCTGCCTTAGCTGTGTACTATCGTTTATTGTTCATCACGGGTAAATTGTAAAGCAACATAAATGACAACAAATAAAAATACAAAAGCGGGTTTCATGAACAAGCTCATTAAGTGGTTTGCAATATCAGTTATTGTGGCCGGGCTCTTTTATTTCGCCTGGTATCTCGCCTATGCAGGTAATTACGAAGATACCAATGACGCCCAGGTAGAAACCTTTATCAATCCTGTCTCTGCCCGCGCCAGTGGCTTTATCAAGGGTGTGCTGTTTGAGGAGCACCAGCAAATAAAACGGGGAGACACACTGGTGATCCTGGACAACCGGGAGTACATCCAGAAAGTAAAAGAGGCGGAATCTATGCTGGAAGATGCCAGGGGGCAACTGGAAATATTATCGGCCGCTATCGCATCCGCCCAAACCGCTACGCTGGTGAACAAGGACCAGATCAATTCTGCCAAAGCCCGGCTCTGGCAACAGGAGCAGGATGTAAAAAGATTCAAAAACCTGCTGACTGATGAAGCAGTTACACTCTCTGATTTTGAACAGGTACAAACAAGGTATGATGTTTCTAAAAATGATTATAACGCTGCCATCAATAGTTTGAAAACCGGGGATAGCAGAGTGCGTGAATTGCAGGCTAAATACAATTCGCTGTTTGCCTTCCGTAAACGTGCCGAGGCTTTGCTGGACCTCGCAAAACTCAACCTCAGCTATACGATCATCACATCTCCTTACAGCGGCTATACAGGCAGAAAAACCATTTTGGAAGGACAGCAGGTACAGGCCGGGCAGCCATTAGTATCTGTTGTGAACACTGCTGATAAATGGGTGATCGCCAATTTCAAAGAAACACAGGTATACGGTATGTATGTAGGGCAGCCGGTTACCATTGAAGCGGATGCGATCCCTGGCAAAACATTCCGGGGAGCAATTGAAGCGATATCTGCCTCCACCGGTTCAAAATTCTCCTTGTTGCCAGCAGATAACTCTACCGGAAACTTTGTGAAGATCATTCAACGTGTGCCCGTAAAAGTAATATTTACCGGGCATGATGCAGAAGCGCTCAAAGCAGGTATGAACGTAACGGTAAGGGTCAGGAAATCAGCTAAATAAAACATATGGCGCAGACGATTTACTTTAATGATCGGATAAGCCGGCATCCAGTTCTCGCCAGGGTTTCGCTGGTGCTGATATTGTTTGCCGCAATCGCGCAGTTCGCATCCTTCGGTCTGATCCAGGCACATGTTGTTTCCTTTTACGGTGCACAGCCTGAAGATATTTCTTTTGCTTTACAGATCACCTACGCCGGGATTATTACAACCTTACCCGTTCAGTTCAGGTTCCTGAAATATTTTAATACCCGCAGCTACTTGCTGATTGCATTTTTAACAGGGATCCTGCTGAATATAGGATGCATGTTCGTACATGACCTGGTTATATTCTCCGTATTGCGGTTCCTGATCGGTGTCATCACTTGTATAGTAGCAGGCTGCATGCTCATAGTAATTTTCTCTACGTTGCCTGAGGCCAGGAGAACATTGGTGGGTACTTCCCTGTTCTTTTCACTGATCCTTACCAGCGGAACGCTCGTTGGCCTGGGCACATCCTGGGTGGTATTAAGAACAGACTGGACAGCGGTATATTATGGGCTGATAGGTTTACAGATCATAGCGATGCTGCTCTGTATGCTGATCTTCAGGCCGGTGCCTGGTAGGAAGCCTTATCCGCTATACCAGACCGATTGGGCGGGTGCGGTGTTCTTTATGTTTGCATCTGCGGCAACGGCCTTCGTCATGATATATGGGCCTAAACGCTACTGGATGAACGACCCGCTTATCCTGTATACATCCATTGCAGCGGCCGTGCTTATCGTGCTCTTTCTCTTCAGGCAGGCAACGCTGAAAAGACCATTGATCGATCTGAGTGTTTTCAGATCCGGTAAATTTATATTTGGGTTGTTGCTGTTGTTATTGTTCTACGGGATGAGGGACAGCCTCAACCTGATCTACAGCTATTCAGCCGGTGTACTTGGCTGGAGCGCCGCTGATGTAGCCAACGCGGGACTGTTTAACGTAGCGGGAGTAATCATCGCCACCTTTGTCGCGGTAAAAGTGATCCTGGCAAAGAAGCAAAACCTGCCTATCTTACTATTAGCAGGATTTGCGGTGATGTTCTTTTATCATATATGGGTATACCAGCGTCTTACGCCTGACCTGTCGCTCAAAGAACTGAGTGTTCCCATATTCCTGCAGGGCTTTGGCTGCGGCTTATTATTTGTTCCTATTACGGTCTTTTGCCTGGTACAGCTTCCGCCCAGCACCGGAATGACCGGGATTGTGATCTGCACTTACGCCCGGTTCATCGCCGTGCTCAATTCGATTGCCGGATTTTATACATTGCAGTTAAATTATAACCAGCACTACAAACTAAACTTCCTGGCCAAACTGATCCCGGAGAATGAGATACTTTTGCAAAGAACGGAATTATATAAAAGTGCGCTGATGGCCCAGGGAGCTACTCCCGGTGCTGCTGCGAGCATTTCCAATATGCTGATAGCTAAATCTACGGGTATTCAGAGCCAGTTGCTAACTATCAGGGCTATTTTTCTGCTGGGGGCGGTGTTAATGGCGATTGCTTTTGTTGTATTGATAGTTTTTGCGGTGATTAATAAAGTTAAGGCAGCGAGGAGCAAAGCATGATATTAGTCCCATCGTTTTTTTATATTTGACAAGCATTTTATTAGTATTTGAAATAGAAAAATAGCAAATAGCAATCCTGATATTTTGAAAATTGCATTGCAATGTCAGCAAAAAAACAAACCACTCAAGAGCTGGCGCCCACACCCAACGCATCCACTATCGACGAGTTGGAGAAGCTCCGGCGTGACATTTATCGTCCCGATATTGAAAAACTGCAGCTATTCACCCAGATGCTGCGGATGAATGCACTATTTAAGAAGGCAAAAGTTTCTCATAGATAAAGTAAATATGCCTATTAATTAGTATTTTACTAAGTGCCCCCAAACCCATACCATTATGACAAATGAATTAAATAACGACCAGTTATTACAAATTCACCTGACTAATTACAGGCTTGCTTTCGATGCTATGCGTGCTTATCATAGTTCCGAAATTGAACATAAAAAGGATATGATCACTATCCTCAACGGCATTTTTGTTTCTATTATTACCGTCTTTGCTGGCATTACATACTGTATTGTCACAAAGGATTATGATAAATACAACTGGTTCATCTTTCTGTTCATTTTGGCTGTTGCAAGCTTATATATTATCATGATCCTGCGACTATGGAAGAACAGTAAACACAAAATAGCCAGCGACAATGCGAGATATGAGCAATTCAGGGAGGAATGCAAAAAGGAAAGGGAATACCTGCGATTAAACACTTTTTTTGGCCCCGGTCCTACCTATTGGGAAATGTCCTCTGCAGACCGCCAGGGTGCAGGGCATAAAGTTACCCGGAGTATTGTTGATGGTTACAGTACTGTACTGATCTCTATTATTGTCTGCTTATCAATTTTTTCCCTGGCATTATTATCCGTCAAACTAAATTACTTGCATATATAATTTTCGCAAACCGAACAATTGCTACTTTCTCCTCAACGGCATACGCAGATATATCTCCAATCTTCTTTTATCCTGCAAACTATTCTTTATATCAGGAGTATTAATAAGTCCCGGTGTTGCTGTTGAATTGGAGCTTCCCGAACTATACATCGCCGGGGACTCCCAGGCTGCTGAAGTGCTTTCGTTTATCAAAAACTGATAACTGATGCCCGTCGTCAATCCGAAGCGCCATTGATAATTCGCCTCGATCTCGCCGTAAAAACTGTGCTTCCCCGGAGCATCTGCCTTGGAAAAAGCCTTGTTATACATAACACCGGTTGGCGCTCCGCCCCATTTTTTGAGCGCTGAACTATCCCCTGTTGAATGCAGGATCTGGTGATAACGCAGCCCCGTTCCAAAAGAAAACTGGCGTAGCGTGTAGCCGATACGGATCCCGGCATCGGCGCTCAGCACACTTTTTACCCGGTAAGTGGTCCAAATGGAATCCGTTCTGTTTAGGCCACTACCGTCCACTACGGGCTGTACCCCAAGATGCATCAGTGCTTTATCGTAATTTCCGGTATAGCCGGCTCCGATATAAGGCTGCAGGTAGAAATTCCCTTTGATGGGCAGGTAGTACATCAGTGAAATCCTGGCGCCGCGGCCCTTATCATTCGTTGCTAAGAAGCCTGCCTGAATAGCCCAGCGGGGGTAACGCACTGCTGCGGCTTTCGAGGATGACGTTGTCAGGAGCTGCTGTCCTGCCCCGGATAAGCTAAGTCCATAGTTATGCGGCAGCGGTAATGTTTGCAGGGACAGACCGTTTGTCTTTAAATTTTCCAGGTGACCTGGCTCTTTTTGTGCCGGAGATACAGCTTGCTGCTGTGCCAGTACTGGTTGCTGGTGCAGCCGCGGCGCTTCCGCCGCTGTGTTGCTTGTTAAAGGCGGCGCCGTTACATCTCCAACAACCGCGCCTGCCACCTGTTCCGCAGGTTCCTCATGTTGGGTGATCCCGGAGGGCGGCGTTGGCGCTTGCTGAGTCATACCGCTATCGCTGCCATTGCAGGCGGTATTGTTTGTGTTACCAGGTGTGGCACTTGTAAGGGCATTACTGGATGAGGGCCGGGTAATATCTGTTGCATCTTTTGAAAAGTAAAGGGAAGACATGAGCAGGGTCAGGGATATGATCAGCGCGGCAGCAGTAAAGATCATCCAGCGTTTGCGACGCAAACCGGAAACGATGCCCGTGCCGCCGGCGATGATACCGGGGCGTTTTTTGTCATCGTCCAGCATAGCGGACAATCCAGCCCAGCCTTCCTCTTCGTCCTTCCGATCTAAACCGGGGCCGGGCTGCTGAGCGGCTGTTTTCAGCCAGTTGTCGATATTTCCGCGCTTTTCATTCATCTGCTTATGATTGCTTGTTTAAAAAGTTCCGTTGGGCAGCATTTGCTGCAACAGCTTTTTACCTTCGGCCACATGCCATTTGGATGTACCCACGCTGATACCTGTCATGGCAGCGATCTCCTTATGCGTATATCCTTCTATCAGGAAAAGATTGATGACCATCCGGGTAGCCGGCGGCAGGCGTTGCAGCAGCGCCAGCAGGTCCTTATACTCCAGGGGCTGGTGCCCCTCGTACCTGGTAATATGCTCCGGCAGCTCCGATGTGATGGTGACATTCGGGTCGGGCCGCTTGCTCCGGAAATGCTCCGCTACAGCGTTCGTCATAATTTTGCGCAGCCAGCCCTCGAAGCTGCCCTGGAATGCGTATTGTGCAATATGCTGAAAAGCTTTCAGGAAGCCGTTGTTCAGGATATGGAAGGCCGTATCCCGGTCGCTGGTATAGCGCCTCACGGTGTCCATCATGGTGCCAGCATAGCGCCGGTACAGCTTTTCCTGGGAGGCACGGTCATTCCTCCGGCAGCCTTCCAGCAGAACAGGAAGGTCGCTTTCATGACTGGGATCATCAGCATGCCCGGGTATGTGCAATGATTCGATTCGCAATAAATATAACAGATGCAGTTACGGCAGCAAAAGGTTGGGTAAACGTAAAAATATTTTTCCTTTTTTTTAGCCCGCCGTCAAAATACAGGCGGAGCCTGCATAATCTACCGCTTCTATATTTCCGTAAGGCGTGGGAACGCCCATTTCTATACCAATGGCGAATACCAGGGTTTGTGTATCTTTAAGGGGACCGGGATTATTCAGTTTAAGCTCAACGCTCCGGGATTGAAAACGCTCTTCCGCCACATGCCACTCGGTATCCAGGCCGGTATCAGCCCATTCGTCCCTGTGAACATTATAATCTCCTTTTTCATAGGTAATATCAGGTACCAGCCCCAGCGCCATAGAGAAGCGGTATAAGGGCTGTTTCCAGGGAAGGTGCAGGTTAATGCCTTTTACAAGCCCGGGAAGCTGTATCACGGCGCTTTTCGTTTCCCGGTTCAAGGTGCAGCCTACCGGGCCGGTTACAATACCCAGAAACGGCTGTTTTTTATTCAGCCTGAAGCCAGCCAGCATATAAGGGTGCTGCGACAGATAAATATTACGCTCTCCCCTGTCACTAACAGGGTCCAGCAGCTGTATACTTTTGAAGACGGTGGTCAGCTCGGCACTAAAATTGTGTTCAGCCAGATGTTTGACGTGCTTCAGCGGAGACCTGACAGCATTAACCGCCTTGCCTACGCCTGAGAATTCACTCATATTCTCCCGCAGACGCTCGAAGTTTTTGGACCTCAGCACCTGTTTCCTGCTAGGCCCTCCTTTCTTACGGATAATAATCTTGTCAGAGCCTTTCATTCTGTAAGCCGAAAATTTTCCGAGTCTGCCGGTAAACTCAAAACCTTCTTCCAGGGTTGCCATAAGATAAAGTTTAGTGAATAAACAAGCTGAACCTTATAAAGGTTCAGCAAATTCATAGTTTTTTTTCCGGGTACCATACGATATTTAACCGGGATATTAGCGACTTATAAAGAGTGCTTTTATCCTGGTTATAACCCGCAGGTAACATGCTTATATGGTGCTTATATCCTGCGTCAAAGCCATAACTGATAAAGCTTTTAGCCGAATCAATGCCGGGAGACAAGCGGTCTGCCTTCGGAACCTTAATTAGAAAATGCGGGTAAATAGCTGGTTAACAGCTTATTAAGAAGTGATAATTAACAAACTTCAGGAATGGGTGGATCTCCTATCGTTCTTCCATCCAGCGCAGAAAGCCTCTAGCTTTTTCTTTAGACACCAGCAATTTCTCCGGGAAGGATACCGTAGGCACTACCAGTAATTTCCTGGCTAAGAACAGCTCCACTTCCTTAATAGCAGCGAAATTCATCAGGTATTGCCTGTTCAGCCTGAAGAACTGCTGCTCCGGTAAAAGCTGCTGTACCTGCTCCAATGAATAGATCACCCCATACTCCTGCTTGTCAAAAGTAGTAAAAACGGTGCGGTTAAATTTAACATAGAAAAAAGCAATGTTCTCCGTAAGCACCGTCATATACTTGTTCCGATTAAAGACCAGGAAGCTCTTTTTACCTGTCCGGAGGAATGAGCCTGGGGCATATTCAGGTTCACTGATACCGATATAGTCGTTTGTTTTAGTCAGATATTCCATGGTTAACCGTTTTTATAAGGTTGTAAAGAAACTAGGCATATTTAAGTCCCTCCAGCCAATACAAAATGAATTCCGCCTCCCCCCTCCACCATTGCTCACCAAACACCAGGTGATTGTGCGCTTTGAATTCCTTATACCCGGTGATCGAACTGGCCATTTTATATTTCCTGTAATTATTAAAATTCAATGATGCGGGCACTACCAGGTCCTGTCCGCCTGCAGTGAATAATATAGGCGCCTGTATATTTCCAAACTTCACTTTTGCCGCCGGCCTGAAAACATCGCGGATCACTAACTTCGATTCCGGTATCGCATACTGGTAGTACAACTGTTTTTGCTGTTCAGCATTCAGGCCATTGACAATGGTGTATTCCCATCTTTTATAGGGGATCATATAGGTTTCCCTGGTGGAAGTAAAAAAGCTCATCGCCTTCCATATGGTTTTCTGAAAGAAAAACCTGACGCCTGTACCCCTGGGCGGAAATGAATGAATGGCCACACCAGCAGCCCCCAGTCCGCGTTCCAATAAAAGCTGCACAATGAGGCCTCCCAGGGAATGACCGATGAGAATGGGTCTGTCAGATAAGCCGCTTACAATAGCACTAAAATAATCCATCAGGTCAGCCAAGCTGGTGGATGCGATGGCTGGATCGGGGTGCCTGTTCCGCAGCTCTTCTGAGGGCGCCCCTTTTGATGGCCATGCAGGCGCCACACAACGATACTGCTTGCTTTCAAAATATAGTTTCCACTCGTCCCAGCAATGACTACTTAGAAAAGTACCGGTTATAAAAACGATCGATCTTGGCAGGTTTTCCATTTTGTACACTGTTTTCCATCAATACCATGCGAATGGAATGCCAGTGCGATAAAGCGGTTAAGGATCAACCATATTTAATTTCCCGCTATACGTTTACCGCGAAATTCCGTGGGCACTGTGATGCCGCCACGAAATACAACGGCCTGTAAAAGAAAAAGGCTGACTCTTTGCAGAAAGTCAGCCTGTATGGCCACAACAACAAAAGCCGCCTACCCCACCAGGTTCAGCTCTACCTTCACATTCCCGGCGGTAGCTCTTGAGTACGGACAGGTTTGATGTGCAAAGTCTATCAGCTCCCGCGCTACTTCCCTGTCCACGCCGGGAAGGCTGATATTCAGGCGGGCCTGCAGAAAGTATTGTCCTTTGTCACTACAGAGATCTACTTCGGCGTCAATGGCGGTATCCTCCGGAAACGCTATGCGCATCTTGCGCGCGGCGATGGCCATGGCGCCTTCAAAACAGGCCGACCAGCCGGCGGCAAATAATTGCTCAGGATTGGTACCGGAGCCATCTGTGCCAGGCGTGGATAAGGTAATTTCAAGATGGCCATCGGAACTTTTAGACACGCCGTGCTCGCGGCCACCTGTGGTATGGGTCCTCGCCGTATATAGTACTTTGCCAGATTCAGTGATTGTTTCCATTTGTTTGCTTTTTTAGGAATGATGAAATAGTGCGGGAATGCTTTTCATCACAAACCTATCCTATTAATGAGCCGAAGTCAATGGCAAATGATGGCGGACGGACTAAGTCGGCCACGAAGCAGTCAATATTAATTGTGAATATGCGAAGGCTTGTTAGTATTCGTGTAAAATAAAATGTAACTTTAATACCATCGGAAGCCCCACCTGCAAATCGATATAGACACATTACTGTTCGGGCCAACAAACTTTATGACCATATTCTTTATGATTCATTCATAAAACTAAAGTATGCTTAAATCACTGCTTTTAAGTATCCTGCTTTGCTTGGCCATGCAGTCCTATGCTCAGCTCACCACCGATCAGCCAGCACCCGTATTGATTGCGGCACTACACAAAGACAACCCTGATTCTACCCGTTTGCAGCTTTTGCTTCAATTGTCTTTAAAATATTATTTTGAACGGGGCGATGAGCGGGAAAACCTGGATACCGTATTCACGCTATTACAGCAGGCGGAAAAGCTGGACTATGAAGTCCATTTCACGAAATGGAAGCCGGAAATCCTATGCTTTTTAGGAAAATACTACTACAAGACCCGGAACCTTCAAGAGGCAGAGGACTGCTTAACGAACTTAACATCGCACATTAATAGCCTGGGCACTGTACAAGGCCGGATAAACCGCTGGAGGGAACTGGCCTTTAATATCCAGGAAATGGATACCGTTGGTCTCACGAGAATAAATTGCTTCGAAAGAATGAGGTCGCTCTATCATCAGATTAATGACAAAGAAAACGAGATAGATTGCGACAAACACATTGCAGATACCCATATGAAACAGGGCAAGCTCGATCTTGCAGCGCGTGAATTATTAAGCGTCCTGTCCAGGCTGAAGGCGATCCGGTCCCCGAAGCTATGCTACACCTATAACCTGCTTTCTGTAACGAACCAGCTGAAAGGAAATTACAGCAAAGCGCTTTACTATGCTTTGCTCACCATAGAAACAATGCCAGACAGCAATAATGCCTGGACAATCATTTTTTATTGCCAGGCGGCCCACTTGTATGATGAACTGGACCAACCCGAAAAGAGTATTGAATATTACCGGATCATCTTCAAACTACCTCCTCCCAATCCTGTTGACTTCTATTATGTCCGGGAAGCCGGTTTCTTCGTTCATGATCTGATAAAACAAAAGAAATTTGAAGAAGCACGTACATTCCTGTCAGGCTTTACAAAAAAGAACCGCCCTTCCGATCCATATGGCAGGGCCAGTTTGGCCAGGACATTTGCTTATTACTATCAATCTGCCGGGAAATATTCCCTGGCGGATAAGTATCGCCAGGAAATGATCAATCTACTGCCTTTGCTCGGAAAGAACAATGAAATAAGAAGAGATGTAGCCTATGATCTTGGCGTGTATTACTTCGGCAAAAAACAGTTCACAAAATCAGCCGCCCAATTTAAGACCGCCCTGGAGGAGGCCTTTCTCAACAACTCCGCTAATACCATCAAAGATATTTACCTGATGCTCTTCAAAACGGATTCTGCCATTGGTAATTACCTTCCGGCTATCGGACATTTAAATGAATTCCGGCAATTGAATGATTCCATATTCAATGAGGCCAAAAATAAACAACTGCAGGAAGTACTGGCAAAGTATGAAACCGAAAAAAAAGAACAGAATATTAAACTGCTGGAGAAAGAAAGCAAACTGCAGCAAAGCCGTTTGGTACAAACAGCCAATACACGTAACTGGACATTCGGGGGCATGGCATTATCACTCGTTATAGCCGGGCTGCTATTTCATAATGTGAGAACGAAGCAGCGAACAAATAAAAAACTCGAAATACAACAGAAAGAAATTGAGCAGCAAAACCGTTCCCTGCGGCATTTGCTGAACGAAAAGGACTGGCTGTTAAAAGAGATCCATCACCGCGTAAAAAACAACCTGCAGCTGGTCATGAGCCTGCTCAATTCCCAGTCGCAATACATCAGTAATGAGCCAGCGCTTACCGCCATACACGACAGCCAGCACCGGGTGCACGCCATGTCGCTCATTCACCAGAAATTATACGGTTCGGAAAACGTTTCTTCTATCGATCTGTCGTTCTATATCCGCGAACTGTCATCCTACCTCGCAGACAGCTTCGGCACCGGGCAACGGATCCGTTTTGAATATGCCCTGGAGCCGCTCGAAATGGATGTGAGCCAGGCCGTACCCCTGGGACTGATACTGAACGAGGCCATTACCAATGCCATCAAGTATGCGTTCCCGGATGACAGACAGGGAATCATCTCCATCACACTGACCAATACCGCTGAGGACGAATATACGCTCAGTATCGCCGATAATGGCATTGGTATGACTACGGGCTTCAACTATAAAAAGCCTTCTTCACTGGGCATGAGCCTCATGGAGGGACTGAGCGGAGACCTGGACGGGCATTTTTCTATGGAGAGCAACAACGGCACGACTATAAAGATCTCCTTTATATACGACCATGGTATTAAAAGGCCCGGCCCTTTAATGGAAACATTTGCAATGAACAATTAACTGAACCGTGAATAAAAAAGTCCTCATCGTAGAAGATCAGTTCGTAGAAGCCAATGACCTCCAGCTGATGCTGAGAAAGGCCGGTTACCAGGTCTGCGGCATTGCCCGTTCGGTTACCGCAGCCCAGGAAATACTGCGGGAAGAAAAACCGGACCTGGTACTACTCGATATTTTCCTGAAAGGAAAGCTCACCGGTATTGACCTCGCCAGGCAACTGAGAGAAGATAACATCGCTTTTATTTACCTCTCGGCCAATTCAAACGAACAGATCCTGAATGCAGCAAAAACAACAGAGCCCTATGGCTTCATTGTAAAGCCCTTTCGGGAAAAAGACCTGCTGGTCACCCTGGAAATTGCACGATACCGCCACGAGCACAGCCGTGCCTCACAGCATCGCCGGGAAGGCGAGCTGGTACAGAAAATGGAAAATGTAGCAAACGGCTATATCTCCTTTAACGAAAAGCTGTTATCTGCAGGAGAAATATTGCAAACGGAAATACCTTTCGATTACCTGGCCATCGGGTTCAATAATCCGGAAAGATCATCCGGTAACGCCATCAGCTTTTTAAGGATCGGCTTTGATGAATATCAAAGCATCTCCATCAGGGAGCTGTCAACGCTTAGTGGCCATACACCTGGCGAGCTGATAAAAATACTGACGGCGGCCGGAAGGGAAAGAGCTGCTGCCGCTTTCTTCAATGAACATGACTTTGAGGAGATCTCCGGGACTGCATCTCTGGAAAAAATAGCCAGGGACACCTTCCGCATGAAATCCCTGCTGTCATTTCCCTTACTGCTGCAGAACGGGGAAACCTGCACGTACTGCTTTTACAGCCGGCGGCCGGATACATACAGCACCTCACACATCGGGTTGCTGTTACGTTTACAGGCAACGCTGATCAACATCGTCGAACAATCACACGCGACTGTCAGCGAACGGGCTGTCAACAGGCCGGTAACGAATGAGCACAGCCATTCAAACGCATTTCAGCAGGAAGGCATTGTAGGTAAGAGCCATCTCTTACTGAATGTACTCGACCATATCACACAGGTAGCCCCTTTTGATACGGCAGTACTGCTATCGGGAGAAAGCGGAACAGGGAAAGAACGGTTCGCCAACTGCATTCACCTGCTGTCACCCCGCAGCGGGAAGCCACTGGTAAAAGTGAACTGTGCCACCTTGCCGCCTACCCTGATCGAGTCTGAATTATTCGGTCATGAAAAAGGGGCTTTCACGGGCGCTACTGACAAGCGGACCGGCAAGTTTGAGCAGGCCAGCGGAGGAACGATCTTCTTAGATGAGATCGGCGAAATGCCGGTTGACCTGCAGGTAAAATTGTTACGTGTATTACAGGAAAAAGAAATTGAACCCATCGGCGGCAGATCAGCGGTGAAGATCGATGTCCGTGTTATCGCTGCCACCAACCGGAATTTAGAAAAAGAAGTAGCGGAAGGGCGTTTCCGGCTGGACCTTTATTACCGGCTGAATGTATTCCCCATCACTTTACCGGCGCTCAGGGAGCGCATGGATGATCTGTCTTTGCTGCTGGAACATTTTCTGCAGATCTATAACCGGAAAGCAGGGAAAAAGATCAGCGGGGTTTCTGATAAAGTTTTTAAAACCATGATGGGCTATAGCTGGCCCGGTAATATCCGTGAGCTGGAACATCTCATCGAAAGAAGTGTGCTGCTTAGTAAAGGGAATATTATTGAAGAGATCTCACTGCCAACCCCCCTTATAAATATAGCTTTACAGCCTGGCGATCTCCCTTTTAAAACGATCCATGAAAATGAGCGTGACTATATCATCAGCGTGCTTAAAAAATGTAATGGAAAGATCTGGGGGAGCGACGGAGCAGCGGCGGTGCTGAACCTTCCTCCCTCCACATTAAAGTCTAAAATGAAAAAACTGGGCATTACAAAAACTTAAGGAGCCCACTGCCCGGTTCAGCCCTTAATTTGCCTGCGTCCCGTCTTTCAGGATTGCCTTGCGGCGCCATTGCATATAACTTACACCTGCAATCATTACTCAATAAAAAAATGCACTATGAAAAAGCATAAAAGTATCCTTGCGGCTGCAATGGTGGCAGTAGTCCCTGTTTTACAAGGTTTTCCCGGCGACGCACAGACCGCCGCCTCCTTAAAGCCCGGAACCGATGAAAGCATCCGGCCTTTCCATATTGAAGTACCGGAAGAAAAACTGGCAGATCTCAAACGCCGTGTGCTGGCGGCTAAATGGCCGGAAAAGGAAACCGTCAATGACGAGACGCAAGGTGTACAACTAGGCACCATGAAAAAGCTGGCCGAGTATTGGGCCTCCGGATATGACTGGCGAAAGATGGAAGCAAAGCTGAACGCATTGCCACAATTCATTACCAATATAGATGGCGTGGATATTCATTTCATACATGTTCGTTCAAAGCATAAGAATGCCTTGCCGATGATCATCACGCATGGCTGGCCGGGCTCCATTATAGAACAGATGAAGGTCATCGGTCCCCTCACCGACCCTACTGCCTATGGCGGAACAGCGGAAGATGCTTTTGATGTGGTGATCCCTTCGCTTCCCGGGCATGGCTTTTCCGGGCAACCGCAGGTTACCGGCTGGGACCCTGTAAAGGTGGCCAATGCATGGATTGAGCTGATGAGACGCCTGGGATACAAAAAATATGTAGCGCAGGGTGGCGACTGGGGCAATGCAGTATCTGAATCAATGGCCCTGATAGCGCCGCCTGAATTGCTGGGTATTCACACGAACATGCCTGCCACTGTTCCTGCAGATATCTCCAAGGCATTGTCTGCTGGTGGCGGCGCGCCGGATGGTTTGTCAGCGGATGAAAAGAATGCCTATCAGCAGCTGGACTTCTTCTACAAAAAAGGCCTGGGCTATGCGAATGAAATGGGCCTGCGGCCACAGACGCTTTATGGGATAGAAGACTCGCCTGTGGGGCTGGCAGCCTGGATGCTGGATCATGACGCCCGCAGCTATGAACTGATCACGCGGGTTTTCGATGGGCAACAAGAGGGTTTGACACGCGATGATATTCTCGACAATATCACCTTATACTGGCTTACCAATACGGCTGTTTCTTCTGCGCGGTTATACTGGGAAGCCTTTCAGCATGCCAAAGGCGGTTTCTTCGATCCGCGGAACGTAATGATCCCGGTGGCGGTGAGCGTTTTCCCGGATGAGATCTATGCAGCGCCCGAGAGCTGGACCAGGAAGGCCTATCCCAAACTCGTCTATTTTAACAAACTGAATAAAGGAGGCCACTTTGCCGCATGGGAACAACCGGAACAATTCACCAAAGAAATGCGGGCGGCTTTCAGGCAGTTCAGAACAGGTTCCAGCAAATTGAGCAGCGGCAGTATCAAGAGTTAATTCATTCAATAAATCCTTATCAGATGGACCATCAATCAGCAAGGGGCTTTGAAATATATGGACCTTACCAGGTTAAACGGACCGCTATTTTAATAATAGACCCCTATAACGACTTTCTACACCCGGATGGCAAAGCATATCCCAACTCGAAGGAAGTGATCGAAGGCGTGCACCTGGTGGAAAATATGGCTAAAATAATGAAAGCGGCCAGAGGCCTTCAGATGCAGGTTTTCTATGTACCTCATCACCGTGCTGAACCCAATGACCTGATGAACTGGAAATACCCCAATGCTACGCAGCTGTCCACCAGCCAGCGGCAGGTGTTTGCGAAGGGCAGCTGGGGAGGCACCTTCCATGACGACTTCCAGCCGCAGGCAGGAGACGTGATCATCAAAGAGCATTGGTCGCAAAGTGGTTTTGCCAATACAGATCTTGACCAGCAACTAAAGCAGTACGATATTGACCGGATCATACTCATTGGTATGTTGGCCAATACCTGCGTGGAATCCACCGGCCGCTTCGGTATGGAACTGGGATATCATGTTACGCTGGTAAGAGATGCTACAGCCGCCAATAACTGGGAGAAGATGCATGCCGCTCATGAAGTCAACGGACCATCTTTTGCACATGCCATTCTTACAACGGAAGAGGTGGTGGAGGTGCTGGAGGGCAAAGGAATACCTGTAAATGCTCACTAATAAAACCGTCATTTATATGAAAATAGCAGATCAAATTGTTGATTCCAGCTTTACAGCAGTCATCAATGCTCCGATCGAAAAAATAAATATACCGGAATGGGTATTTAATTTATCGGAGGCGGAGTACCAGGGATGTTCTCATGCACATGTGGCGGCAGCAAAAACGATTGGCGCGGATGGACGCAGGATGTCGATCAATGTGGAAGTATTAGGCGGCTCTCCCATGGTGCAGCATTACCAGGAAGAATTGTCGGAGCCGCACCACCTGATACTCACGTCTTTTTCTGATGTATTTGGACCAACTGGCCGTGTGGTCATTCACGTTCATTGGGAACTTTCTGTAAAAGCGATCAGCGCCACACAATGTGAATTTACAAACAGGGTCATATCTCATGCTACGGAGGATATGATCAAGGGCCTCGAGCGCCAGGGTATTCCTTTTGAGTTATTCAAAACACAACGGCAGCCTGTTTCCATTGATCATAACCGTTTGGAAACACCTTTATTTGCTGCGAGCCTGGAGCGTGCGGCGCTGAGTGCATAGCTGCTATATTTCCACTGCCGGAGCTACCGGATGTTCTTTCTTTCCCCTGGCCATTGCTTTGTTGGCAAGTATTAAGCCGAACAACATGCAAATGGCGCCGATGAAAAAGTGTATGCCCGGGAAATGGAATGGCGCTTTATCTGTAGTAAAATAAGCAAAGGCGCTGTTCATCATTACCGGACCAAAAATAGTGGTAAGGCTCATCAGGCTGGTGAGCGCGCCTTGTAATTCTCCCTGCTGATTGGAGGGCACGTATCCGGATATAACGGATTGTAAGGAAGGACCACAGATACCGCCCAGGCAGTACACCACCAGGATAGCAAACATCATCCATCCCTGGGTGGCAAAAGCAAATAATAAGAGCCCTACGATGTATAGTGAAAGCCCCAGGTAGGTACTTTTTTCATTACCCAGTTTAGGGTTGACCACTCTTGTTAACCCGGCCTGCACCAAGGCCATTAATACGCCAGCAACGGTCAGGGAGATACCAACCATCCCTTCGCTCCAGTTAAAGCGATAAATGGTGAAAAAGTTCCAGCTGCTCTGTATCGCTTGTGAGCCTAGGTACAAAAGGAAGAAACAGAGCGCCAGTCCGCCGATCTCCGGGTGTTTTAATAAGAATTTTAATGAGCCGAAAGGATTGGCGCGTTTCCAGTCAAAAGCCCGGCGGTTATCTTTAGGTAAAGATTCCGGTAAGAGGAAATACCCGATCAGGCAGTTGAGCAGACAAAGTCCTGCGGCTGCATAGAAAGGCGCTCTGATCCCAAAGCGTGCCAGCAGTCCGCCCAGGGCGGGGCCCAGTACGAAGCCCATACCAAAAGCGGCGCCTATCAGGCCGAAATTCTTTGCTTTGGAGGTTTCATCAGGGCTGACGTCTGCAATGTAAGAGGATGCCGTGGTAAAGCTGGCGCCGGTGATACCGGCGATGATCCTGCCTACAAATAACCATTCGTAAGTAGGCGCCCATGCTAAGATAAAATAGTCGATACCGAAGCCTAATAAAGAGATCAGCAAAATAGGGCGGCGGCCATATCTGTCGCTTAGGTTGCCAACTACCGGCGAAAAGACAAATTGCATAATGGCAAAGGCCGAGAGTAAGAAGGCGCCGTAGGTGCTGGCCACGTTTACCGGAATGCCTTTCAGTTGGGCAACGAGGTCTGCCATCACGGGAATGATGAGACCAAATCCCATGGAGTCGATCAATAAAGTAACGAAAATAAGGGCCAGGGCGGTGCGTCTGGACGTCTTCATGGAAATGGAATTAATAGTTAACGAATGTAAGACAAAGTAAGTTGTGGCGACGGTCTGCTACAATGACTGATCGGTGAAAGGTCCTGATTATTCCTGTGAAAGGCAAGTGGGGATCGGTGAAATTTCCATAAAGTTGTCATGAGGGGGAATGGGGCTTTTGTCCCGTAGAATCCTTATTACCGGCGGAGATCTTATAATCATCGTCAGAGATGCCTTTTACGCCTCTGCTCTTTTTGGGTGGAGGCATGCTTACGGAATCCCTGGGGGGAATAAAGATGCTTTGATATTTTAACAGCGGAGAATCCGCTTTAGGCGCTGGTACTATCTCATGAGTAGCAGAATCAATTTTGGGCGCTACTTCGATGAATTGTACCGTATCCTTTTTCGGCTTGACAAGTGGCAGCGGCTGCTTTTCAGGCGGCGGGACCGAGGTGCTGCTATCCATTATCGGCGCCTGGGGTGCTGGTACCGTTATTACGGGTGTTGTTTTTTCTGTAGGCTGTTCTTTATGACTGGTATACCACCATAGCGTAGCACTAAGGGCCGCTACACCGGCGATACCGTACCAGCCTTTACCATTAAACTTGATTGTTTTCTTAGGTTGCTGAATATTATCCGGTGAAGAGGGAACCGCATCCAACTGCATTTCAATACTGGCCCAGATGCTGTCTGCCATATCCGGCACAGGGATCTCGTCCAGCTTTGCTGTTATTAATTGCTCGTATGGTGTGGTTTTATTCACTAATTTTTTATCGCTGTTAATTTTTGTTGTAGAATTTTCCTTGCCTCACTTAAATGCCATTTACTGGTACCCTCACTGATGCTTAATTGTGCTGCAATCTCCTTGTGGGTATAGCCGTCAATGGCATATAGCACGAACACCGCGTGTGTTGCCGGTGGTAGCTGCTTTATCAGCCGTAGTATGGCGGCAGCATCTGTTTTTTCAATAATGCTGTTATCCACGAAGGGTTCCTCGGCTGCTCCCAATTCCAGGCTGCTGAAGCGGCTGCGCTGTTTGATATGGTCCAGGGATTCATTGATGATGATCTTCTTCAGCCAGCCGTGGAAATTTCCTTTACTGACATCAAAGGAATGGATGCTGCGAAACATTTTCACGAAGGAATGCCCCAGGATATCGGCGGCTTCATGCTCGTCAATAGCGTAACGCATAGCGATAGCCATTGCAAAGCTATACAGCTGCCGATATAGTTGCTCCTGTGCTTTCCTGTCGCCGTTGCGACAATCAGTGATAATATTACTTAGATCCTGTTCCAGTTGTCTTTACGCCATTTACCATTTTACGTCATGCACCCGCCGTGCAAAGAGGGCGGTTGCAATAGCGCTGATGCTTAATTTATCTCCGGCTGACAGCTCATTATAGAACCAGATGTTCCGGTCGATCATGTCGACAATGGCGACTACGCCACCGTCTATGCTTAGCTCGTAGCCTGACATCAATTTAAACGGCAGCTGTCCGGTTTTGCCATTGGACAATTCTGTTTTCTGCAGACTGAGCGGCTTTATGTGGATCGTATCGGTACCGTTAGTGGCTAAGCCCTTATCCTCCGGTTTAACGTAAGCAAAAGGGTTCTTGTCGTGCAGGGCTTTACGGTCGTACAGGTTGGTCATCATCAGCTCCCAGGTTTTGCTTTCCTGCGTGGTATCCATGCTGATGAGGGCAGAGAAAATATATTCATAATGCTGCAGCACCTCGAAACCGTTAAAGATACCTCCGCCCTTCGTGAGCTCATAATCATCCGTTTCGGTCACCTGCTTTTCGGTAGCGAAGATCTCCGCGACGTTCCTCCCGTCGGTCAGGGCGTAGCGAAAGCCTGCCTTTTCCTTCTCCACCACGCCGGTCTTGGAGATGCCTACCTGGCTCCATAGGAGGTTTTCCAGGAAATAGCCCCTGCCACCCCAGCCCGGGTACTTCATATGTATACCTCTTTTTATTTTAGAGGTGGTATAGCCTGCAAAGGACATCCGGTTGCTCCTGGCCCCGTCCACATGTTGCATGGTGGCCTGTTCCTTAAATTTCTCCGGTACGGCCAGCTTTATAGAAGTGCCGCAACCCGTCAGCCAGATGGCTCCGGTCATTAATAATAGCCTGTTTCTCATCCATTTAATATTTGCCAATATATGAAATCCGCCAGCTTTTAACCAGGCTGGTCTCCATCAATACCTCCATTTTTGGCCAAAGGTTGGGTAAAGGGCAAAAAAAATATTTTTTCTTCTTTCCCCAACCTTTCGGTCCGGCAGCGGGGTATTGCTATAAACACTTAATTGAAAAATATGAAAACAAGTACTATGAAATGGGCCTTAATGGTAATGGTTAGCGGCAGCATCCTTTTATCCTGTAAAAAAGAAGAAACTAAACCGGCGGCCTGCGAGATCAGCTTAGCCGGGATAGCCGGAAATTACAAACTGGTGGCATTGGAATATAAGGAGAGCGCCTCGGCAGCTCCGGTGGATTATCTTTCAACTATGGAAGATTGTGAGAAAGACAACATCCTGGTGCTGAAAGGCGACGGGACCTATAGATATGATGATGCAGGTACGGAGTGCTCGCCTAAAGGAACAGAGCAGGGAACCTGGGAAGTGCACGGCAATACCCTGCGAAGCGATGGTACACTGAACGGAACGATCGCTTCGTATGATTGTAAGACCCTGACCTATTATGCGGAGAATACGATGGAGAAGGGGGACAGAATGACGTTTACGCTGGTAAAGCAGTAGGATGGTATAGCAAAAAAGCCGTGGATGGATCGTCCACGGCTTTTTTATGGCAAATTATATTTGTTCTGTTTTCTTCTTCAAAGCCTGCGTAAAATTCGCCCGTAGCTTTTGCAGCTTGGGTGTAATTACCACCTGGCAATAAGCCTGGTCCGGGTTATCCCGGTAGAAATTCTGATGCGCTGCTTCTGCCTTGTAGAAGGCAATATAGGGCGCTACTTCCGTTACAATAGGCTTGTCGTAATACTCCTGCATTTCGTTAATCACCTCTCTGGCCGTTAGCTGTTGCGCTTCATTATGAAACAAAATAATAGAGCGGTATTGTGTGCCTACATCGGCTCCCTGGCGGTTGAGCGTTGTGGGGTTATGCGTAACAAAAAAGATCCGCAGCAAGTCGGCGTAAGAGATCTTTTTCGGATCAAAGCGCACTTGCACTACCTCCGCATGCCCGGTATCGCCAGTGGTGACCTGCTTATAGGTAGGGTTTTCTGTTTTACCACCGGCATAACCGGATACCACTTCAGCCACCCCGTCCAGTTCATTGAAAACGGCTTCTGAGCACCAGAAGCAACCGCTGCCTAAAGTGGCTGTTTCCAAAGCATCCGCTTCCTGTTTTTTCAGCGAAACAGAATTGATGCAAAAACGCAAGCCGGAAGGTGGCGGCCCGTCGGGGAAAACGTGCCCCAGGTGAGCATCACAAACACTGCACAGTACTTCTATCCGCTGCATGCCGAAGCTCCTGTCGGACCGGTATTTCATTACATTCTGCTGCACCGGCTCGGTAAAAGAGGGCCAGCCGCTGAGCGAGTTGAATTTTTGGGTGGAGTCAAACAGCTCCGTTCCACAACAAACGCAGTTGTAGATGCCGGGAGAATAAATTTCGCAGTACTCTCCGCTAAAAGGCTTCTCAGTACCATGTTGCCGGGTAACCCGGTATTGCTCTGGTGTAAGTAAGTGTTTCCATTCTTCGTCGGTTTTTTCAACACGTTTGGGGGGAGTTAGATTATGTTGTGCTAATTGCAACACGTCATTCCAATTCATAGTCTTCATTTTATATTAAAATTAAATTTATCGACTATCGGTGACAATCACAAACCGGTGAGGCGGTCAAAATGGGGGTTGAAGCCGCCAATTCCAAGCCCCGGCGGACCTTATTAACGAAGGGACCTAAACGCTGCCCGCAACTCACTGGCGAAGAGCCCGGGATGTTCCCACATGGCGAAGTGCCCGCCACGATCCGCTTCATGGAAATAGCTGAGCTTCGGGAAAGCCTGCCGTGCCCAGCTTTCCTGTGCACGAAAAACCTCATCAGGAAAAACGGTGATCGCCACAGGGACCCTGATCTCACTGGTCTTCTGTGCAGCCGCACTGATCAGGCTTGTTCCGCGGTTCTCCCAATAGATCCTGGAGGATGAAGCGGAAGTGTTCGTCAGCCAGTACAGGGTGAAGTTGTCCAACACATCGTCTTTGGTGGGCGACTGCTGCGGATCTTTACCATATGACCATTTCTCAAAGCCGCCATGTACAAGCATCCAGCCGGCGAGGCCGGTGGGAGAATCTGTCAGACCATAGCTCACCGCCTGTGGCCGTGCGCCCATCAGGGTCAGGTAGGCCAATCCGCCGTTCCTAAGGTAAGTTTGCAGGTCTTTAACAGAGGCGCGCTCTTTCTCAGAGAATCCGGCAGGTATGGGTGCACCACCCAGGGCGGCGGCCACTTCGTTCGTTACCGCTGCCGGTAAGTTTGTATGGATTCCTAACAATCCGCTGGGAGCCAGTCTGCCCATGGCTTCTACAACACCGGCGCCCCAGTCGCCACCCTGCGCAACATATTTTTCATAGCCCAGGCGCTTCATCAACGTATCCCATGCCAGGCCGATGCGTTCCAGTCCCCAACCAGCTTCTGTAGGTTGTCCTGAAAATCCGAAACCAGGTAAAGAAGGTATTACCACATCGAAGGCGTCTTCTGCACGGCCACCATATTTAGTGGGATCTGTGAGCGGCTCAATGAGCTTGATCTGTTCAAAAACAGAGCCAGGCCAGCCATGCGTGATGATCAAAGGTAAGGCATTCGGGTGGGGCGATTTTACATGGATGAAGTGAATGTCGATACCATCGATCCTTGTTTTGAATTGCGGATAGCTGTTCAGCTTCTTTTCGGCTTTACGCCAGTCGTATTCAGTTCCCCAGTAATGAACGAGCTCCTGCAGATTGGCGAGCTGTGCGCCCTGGGAATGATCTGCTACTGTTTCCTTACCGGGCCAGCGGGTGGCCTTAATGCGCTTGCGGAGATCTTTCAGTTCGCTGTTGGCAACATGCACGCGGAAAGGGCGGATGGCCTGCGCCGATGTGTCTGTGGATGAGTTGCTTTGCGCCAGGGCAAGCGGCCCAAGCAAAGACAGTATGCCGTTTAAAACGATACTGGCGAGAAAGTTTTTTACTGTTTTCATTGTTCAAATGTTCTTGTTGAGGTAAACTATTTTGTTTTGGTGATGCAAAAATACTCCGGGGCGAAAGGGGAAGCCAAGTGTTAAACAGCGAAGTGGGCGAAGGAACGGCCGGATTGGTCAAAAGTGGTATTGAAAATATTATTAGTGAAATAAATCCCGGGATTTGACCGTATCGCCAATACGCTGATGCCGGTGATTCAGAAGGCCTTACGATAACGACAAAATAAATCCGGTAGCGCAGTAGTACCTGACAGGCATATATACGACTTCTTTGTGATCAGCAACATAACCCGGTACTCCCGTACCTGCTATTAAAAACCATATCGTACACGCTATGTATTCCCTCACCATCAATCCTATATATGAAAAAACAGTTACTAAAAGCCCTGTTATTCCTCGCGCTATGTCCACTAGCTGCAAAATCACAAACACCGCCGGCCACCTGGCAGGAACATTGGTTTGAGCATAACCAGTTGCTGACCAAAGTGTATGAAGACAATGACCTGGCGCTTTATTTTGACAATGATGTAAGTACCACCGTTACCTGGCCACGGCAGTACTTATCATCGGTTTGGCGCTATACCAAGAAAGTGTATGGCAGTTTTGGCACGGATCCGCACATGTATGCCATCTTACACACTAACAAGTACAGTGGCGGACACCCTTCTACTTATTTTGACGCCAGTCATGATCTGCGCAACGTAATTGACGCTGGCCCCGGCGGCTGGACCGGCGCTACACAAGGCGATTACAACCTGCTTACACATGAAGTAGGCCACCTTGTGGAGCTCGCCAGTAAGAATATGCATGGATCTCCTGCTTTCGGGATCTGGGGAGATAGTAAATGGTGCGAGATCTACATTTACGATGTGTATAAGGGCCTGGGACTGGAAAGCCGTGCTACTAACGCCTACAATGAGTTTATGAGTAAGACGGATGGTTTTCCGCGGGCCAATACAGCCTGGTTTAAGAATTGGTTTTACCCGATATACAGCCAGTATGGCGGATCAGCGGTGTTAAACCGGTATTTCGTACAGCTGGCGCTGTATTTCAGGAAAAACGGCACCGATTATCCCGGTATGAACATGGGAGAATTTGTGCATTTCTGGAGCGGTGCGGCAGGTGTGAATCTTAAATCCCTGGCTACGACTGCTTTCGGCTGGACCAGTGATTATGAAGCCCAGTTTGTAAAGGCGCAGCAGGATTTTCCGTTTACGTATACCACACCGGGTGTAACAGCAGCCAGCCTTTTCCAGGATATTAACTACGGCGGGTATGGGGTAACGTTACCAGCAGGCAGTTATACCCTGACGAAATTAAAAGCTTATGGCGCCCGTAATGATGATATTACCGCGATTAAAGTAACGCCCGGCTTTACAGTGACGCTATACCAGGATGATAATTTTTCAGGTAGCAGCATTACGCTCACGGCGGATAATCCGCTCTTGGATGCATCCTGGAATGACAAAGTATCTTCTGTAGTGATCAGCGCCCTGGCCCCTGCAGCTGCTGCTACGGTTAAAGGTCAGGCAGGTGGACTACTGGCTTATCCGAACCCCGTGATCGCAGGCAGCACCATGACGGTAAAAATAGATGGCTACAAGGCCAATGAACCGTTTTGGATCTCATTAGTGGATATCAATAAGCGGGTAGTGCTCAACCAGCGTGCAGGCGGAGCAGTAGCGACCTTGCCTACTGCCGGGCTCACTCCGGGAGTGTATATACTGCTGATCAGCAATGGCAGCAAGCAATCACAGAAGAAAATAATCATACAATAACCTACACCACTACCGGAGGCCGCATATACGTATTTTATGCGGCCTCCCCATTTTGTGTCCTTTTCTCCCCACTTGATTGTCATTTTGACCTTATTAGGAAAATTTTAACATACATAATGGGGTTACAATGCTTATCTTGGACAGGATTCTTTGATTGAGCATCTTGTATCAGAAATAATTATTTTTTACTTTAGAGTAGACTATTTTTCTTATCTTTTAGCTTTCTCTTAAATCATTTTATCAGGTATTTCTTTATCGCCATTTGAGGAATGCAATTTTTTTACACCTACATCTGGTTTACAGATTAAACTTTATTGGACTAAAAATATGGCATTTATTGAGCATGTGCTTAAAGTTCCCTCCTACGGTTGGAAAAACCAGGAAGGTGAACTGAGCAAACCTACAGCGACACAATTATTTTCAGAGTTTCTCCGCAGGATCAACATTTTCGCTTCCCGTAAAAACTGGCTGCCTTTTTTCTCGTGGGCTTGCACCTTAAGCCTTGCGCCCTTTGCCATCCTGTTTATTGTGATGGAAGTGCAGGATTTTAATGTGTGGTACCTACTCATGGGCTTTGTGTACGGAATGATCTTTATGGGCACGCATGGCACTATCTGGTACCATCGCTATGGCACCCACCAGGCTTACCGCTTTAAGAATAAGTTCTGGCGTTTCTTTACCGCTAACCTGGTAATAAAGCTGGTACCGGAGGAATTGTACATTGTATCACACCATGTGCACCATTCTCTGTCTGACCAACCCGGCGATCCGTATAACGCAGAAGCAGGTTTCCTGTACTGCTTCCTGGCTGATGCGAACCATCAACCTATCGCTGAGGGCCTGACGGAAAAGGATTATGCCAAAGCCGCAGCTATGCTGAGCCATACGGGTGTAAAAGCCAACAGCTATCAGCAATATCTTAAATGGGGCTCTATTGCGCATCCTTTAAGAACAATGGTGGCCACTTTTGCCAACTGGATATTCTGGGTGGCAGTATTTTATGCCATCGGAGGCCTTTACCTGACCGCAGCCTTGCTGACCGGCGCTTTTATCTGGGGACTTGGCGTAAGAACCTTCAATTATGAAGGGCATGCTAAAGGAGAGGACAAGCAGGTGGCCGGAATGGATTTTAATACAAAAGACAAATCCATCAACCAGTGGTGGCCCGGCATCGTAGCCGGTGAATGGCATAATAACCATCACCTTTATCCCGCCAGCGCGCGCTCAGGCTTTTTAGCCGGCCAGGTGGACTTTGCCTGGTATTACATCCGGACGTTGAAGTTCATTGGCGGTATCAGCGCCTGTCGCGATGCCAAGAAGCAGTTTATGGAAGACTACCATAAGCCGTACAAGGAAGAAATGAAAAGAATAAAAGCCGCAGCCACAAAGCCGGTAGTTTCCTGATCATCACTCATCATACGATAACAACAGCATTCAAAAAGGCCGCATGGGATCACATGTGGCCTTTTTTATACCTATATTTGGTATTTGTTAAACTACATGATACATGTTCATTACAAAGAGAAGATTCAAATCAGCTGTAGCTAATATCAACCAAAAACTAGATGCCCTTAGCCAGGAACTGGCTGCTATTAATCAAAGCGTTAAACCTTCCGATAGTCCTGCTATCGTTCAGCTTTTTCTGCAAGCCAAAGCCTTAAACCAGATCAATCTCGCTAATAAAGACCAGATCCTGAAGGATATCCAATTGGCCGAATACAAAGTTTTTTCCCAATGGAAAGATGATGGCATTATTCAATTCCTGGTAAACTATTTGAACATCCCCAATAAAGTCTTTGTTGAATTTGGCGTTGAAAATTACAATGAGTCCAACACCCGGTTCCTTTTAATGAATGATAACTGGAAAGGACTGATCTTAGATGGTTCTGTAACTAACATCGCATCTATCAAGGAACAGGATATTTACTGGAAATACGACCTGACTGCTGTGCATTCATTTGTAACCGCAGAGAATATCAATGATACGATCAAGTCCAATGGATTTTCCGGAGAGATCGGACTGCTTCACATAGACATCGATGGGAATGATTACTGGACCTGGAAAGCGATCAACTGTGTGAACCCGGTGATCGTGATCATGGAGTATAACAGTGTTTTTGGCAAAGAAATGCCCTGGACAACACCTTATAATGCATCATTTAACCGCACCGTAGCGCATCACAGTAACCTGTATTTTGGCGCATCCATCACGTCGCTAACAGACCTGGCAGCAGAAAAGGGATATCAGTTCATTGGCTGTAACAGCAACGGCAATAACGCTTATTTTGTAAGGAATGATCAGGTGGGCGGCTTAAAAACGCTGTCGGCGCAAGAGGGATACGTGTTATCCAAATTTCGTGAGAGCCGTGATGATAAAGGAAATCTGACATACCTCTCCGGCGAGGAAAGAATAAAAGCATTACGTGGCATGGAAATCTTCAACACGCGCAGCAATAGCCTTGAAAATATCAGTTGATCATTTCGTTCTTTCTTTCAAGCTTCCATTTTCTACCCACCAATAATACCATTTCCCGCCTGTTGCTTTGGCCGGGTTAAAATCGGATACTGAAAAATAACCGCTGCCATCACGGGCGCCGTGGATCTCATACACATTCACCGCTTGCCGGTCACCGCTGCGATCACGTCCACGCTCAGGAATTTTCCTATTCTGGGATCATAGATCCTCATTCCATAGTCCTGCTGATTTCCCTCTCCTTTTACATCATTGTCATTCTCCTTTCCATTATAACCATATCTGTATTTATCTGCTGCACTAAACGTCCTTCCAGGCATTAATGCTCCGAAAGGATAATAATCGCCTGAATTTACAATATCGGGATTGTAGTATTCTACAATACCATCTGAGGTTTCATTAACAGGAACGCCCTAATGTGACCTTAAATTAATAAAACGCATTATGTTCCTGTATACGCCTCTTCGACATGTCCTGCCCATGTTGAATCTTAAATATGTTTCATATGTTCACCGCTGTTTTGCAAAGAAAACAAAGATAGTTGGCCCGTTATTCGTTTTAAAGGCTTATCTTTAATGAATATAGGGCTCCTGCCACAGCTTCTTCTGATCTCAGTCTTCGCTTTCCAGCTGCCATATTTCTCTCATCCTAAAATTTTAACTCATGAACATCTTTGTTGGCAATCTAAGCAGCCAGACAACCGGACAACAGTTATCTGGTCTTTTTTCGCCTTTCGGCAGGGTACGTTCTATTAAAATAATGTTTGACGCCTTTACAGGACGTTCCAAAGGTTTTGCGTTTGTGGAAATGCCTGAAGAAAGCCATGCTGAGCATGCTATAAAAATCCTTAACAGGATCAGACTCGACTCCCAGTACCTGGTGGTCAATGAGGCTGGATTCAGGGAGTAAAGGAACTGATATGCCAGAGAGCCATACCGGTGGGCCCGATATTTGAAACTGATTAAATTCCCGCAAGGTTGCGGGTGGCAATATTGCCGTATAAACTGAAATACGAAATTATGGGTGATTCTTTTTCAAAGAAAGAACAGAAAAACAAAAAAGCAAAAGCAAAGCAAGAAAAAGCAGAGCGGAAGCAAGAGCGGAAAAACAATAATAACAAAGGCAAGGGCCTGGATGAAATGCTCGCTTACGTAGATGAAAATGGAAACCTCAGCTCTGTGCCTCCCAAAGCGGAAAACAGACAGGACATCGCTTTAGAAGACATCAGAATTGATGCAAAACCGAGGCCCGGAGATGTATCCGAACCAACCCCCAACAGCGGATCCATCTCTTACTTTAATACTTCGAAGGGTTTTGGGTTTATAACAGATGACAAATCCAAAGAAAGAGTATTCTTTCACATTAATCAACTATCGCAACCCGTAAAAGAAGGTGATAAGGTCACCTTTTCACTTGAAAGAGGGCCACGGGGATACAATGCGGTTGATGTACAGCGAAAAGCTTAGACAATACCTGAAATTATAGTGGGAATGCCTTTCTACTCAAAGAAAGGCATACCCGGTATAGCATATTTTTTCATGGCGGCTTCATTGATCTCCACTCCTATGCCTGGCTTGTCTGATACGGTGATAAAACTGTCTTTCACCCAATCGCCATCGTAGGTAACAATTTCTTTGAACATGGGTTCCGTGTGAAAATAGGATTGCCATTCCATGATCATGAAATTGGGCACGGATGCACATACGTGCGCACAAGCCATGGCGCCCAGGAAGGAAGCCACCATGTGCGGCGCAAAGGGTACATAATACAGATTGGCCAGGTTGGCGATGCGTTGCCCCTCTCCCAGCCCACCACATTTTTGCAGGTCGGGCATGACGATGTCTACTGCTCCTATTTCCAGCAATCTGCGGAAGCCATAAGCCAGGTAATGATTCTCACCTGCGCAGATGGGCGTGCTCGTTGATTCCGTGATCAGTTTATAGGCTTCTGCATTCTCGGCGGGTATGGGTTCCTCCAGCCACATCAGGTTCAGGGGTTCCACTCTTTTAGCGATGGCTTGTGCAGTGACGGCATCATAACGGCCATGCATATCTGCACAGATGTCTATAGTAGGCCCTACTGCTTCGCGTGCGGCGGCCAGCTGGTCGTACATGCGTTGCAGCTCGGCGGGGCTGGCGGTCCAGTTATAGCGGTCGTATTTATTGGGATCATTGGCCTGGTCCAGATCGAATTTGATGGCGTTAAAGCCCATTCCCTTTGCCTTTTTAGCCGCTTCGGCAAAATCGGCCGGTGTAGGCAGATTACGCTGATACAAAGCAGTATCGCAATACACCCGCACCTTATCACGGAACTTGCCGCCCAGCAGCTGGTATACAGGCAATCCGAGGGCCTTGCCTGCCAGGTCCCAGAGGGCCGCTTCTATGGCAGATAACACAGCTACGTACATACCCGACTGCGCGCCCTGAAAGAAGCCTGATTTCCGGATATCTTCAAACAGGCGATGTACATTCAGCGGACTTTCCCCTTTGATACGTTCCCCAAAATTCTTTACCAGGTGATAGGTGCCGGGAATGGCGTCTACGCCTTCGCCGCATCCGTGAATATTCTGATTGGTATATATTTTCACGAAGAGACTGCCCCGGATATAACCACATTTCACATCGGTGATCTTCAGGTCTGAAGGAGCAGATGATTTGGGCGTACGGTCAATTGCCTGTTTGTATTCCTGTCCGAAGCCTGATAAAGCGGCCATTGGCGTCATTGCCGCCATGATAGCAGCCTTGGATATAAATGATCTGCGTGAGCTAAGGTTTGTCATTGTATTGGTTATTTTGGGTTTACCATGTTCTTTCTTTCAATAGTTCCTGTATCTGGCTTTTGGATACGGGCAATTCGTTGATATGATCATTGAGCCATTTGGAAAAATCCCTTTCTATCTCATCGCTCCAGCGGGAGTCGATCTGACCAGGCGTATATTTTCCTTCCCGCAGGCGCTGATGACCGAACATATCGCGCAGCCGTACGATCTCGGAGGTTCTGACCACTTTTTCCGCCAGTTGCGGAGGGATGAAGATCACGCCGCCATCACGGCCCAGTACCACATCTCCTGGCAGGACGGTCGCCTTGCCAATGCGTGTGGGTTGATTGATACCGACCAGGGTGGTGTTCAATTCACCTTCGGGATTGTTGAGGTGATGAGAAGGATGATAGCTGCGGAAGAAAGAAGTAAATGAGCCGATCTCTTTTAATCCTTTAATGTCGCGGATAGCGCCATCGTACACGATGCCGTTGCCTGTTTTGGCATAAATGGAATTACCGAGATTGTCGCCGATAGTAGGACCATCTTCATAGGCATCGAATTGATCTACCACATACACATCTCGTTTCACCAGGAGGTCAATGGGCCATGAGTTCTGCGATTTTACTCTTTTGTCTCGCACGCCGAACTGGTCGATCACACGGTGAATATCCGGGCGGCCAGGCATGAAGATGGCGGTGACGGCGCGGCCCACCAGCACACTGTCAGGATTAATGGTTTTCCAATCGCCGTCAAACTGGTGTTTGTAGTGCTCATTGCGTAGTACGGCCCATGCCTCTTCCAGTGTGACATCTTTCATGCGGTTCAGAATGCTGTCGGGCACCTTGGGACGGCCATCGGCAAAACGCTCACCTTTCCATTCGGGCGTGAGAGCAATGAGCTGTTCGCGGGTGATCTGCTGGCTTTGTACTGAACGGTACGTTAAGAACAACAATACCGTCAGCAGCCAATATTTTACTCTTTGCATCAGCATATATTGAAAGGGTTAAGAAAATGCTTTCGTTACCGTGTGCTTATGCTGCAGATTGCTGATCGCTTCAAATTCATCGGACAGTTTGGTGCTCAGTTTTTCAAATACGCTGAAGTAATCTGCATATACTGCGTGGTGCTGTTTATTTGGTTTATATACATCGGGCAGCTCAACGGTTCTGGCGGCCTGGTCAAGGGTTTTGTAGATCCCCATTTCAGTGGCGCTTAACAGCCAGGCGCCAAAGCTTACGCTGTGGAATTTTCGGCGGAGGTGTACCGGCTTGTTGAACATATCGGCGATCAATTGGGTGCAGAAAGGAATGGTGCCAAAGCTGCCATTCACGGAAAGGCTTTTGATGTTGCGCTGCTCGCTGAGCGTTTTGCCGATACTGTATATTTCGTACAGGATGCCTTCGATGGCGGCCCGTACAAAATGTTTGCGTTCATGTTTGATGTTCAGTCCGAAATAAGCGCCGCGGGCATTGGCATTCCAGAGCGGCGCGCGTTCGCCCAGCAGGTAAGGCAGGAAGAGCAGTCCATCGGAGCCTACTGGCACCTGGGAGGCTTCTTCTATCAGCTGCTGCATGCTCTGCTCTACATCAAACGGGTTGGTGAAATCGCCGAACTGCCGGGTGAACCATTCAAAGATATTGCCGCCGTTATTGGTAGGACCGCCGGATACATAGCATTCTTCCGTAAGCACGTAATTGAAGAAGCGCATTTGTTCATCTTTCAACACAGCGGGGCCCATTACGCGCACAGCGCCGCTGTCTTCAATGGTAATGGTGGCTTTGCCTTCGCCTTTCACACCGTCGCCTAAAGTAGCCAGGCAGCCATCGCTTGAGCCAATGAGTATTTTGGTGTCAGCAGGTAGTCCTAAGGATTGCTGATAAGCTTTTTTCAGTTTACCTGCGCTGCCGAATATTGGCGCGAGCTCGGGCAACTGAGCGGCGGTAATGCCTGCATACTGTAAGGCATCGGCTTCCCAGTTAAAAGAATGAATATTCAGCAGACCGGTAGCAGAGGCGATGCTGTAATCCATGAGGTACTCTCCTGTCAGCTGCTGAATGATGTAACTTTTAATAGACAGGAATTTACTGGTTTGGCGGAAGCGCTCTTTATCATGGTTCCGCATCCAGGCTATCTTCAGCATGGGCGACATGGGGTGAATGGGCGTACCGGTGGCGGCATACAAGCTTCTGCCCGGGGCCGAGCTTCGCAGCTCCTGCGCTTCTTTCTTGGCGCGGTTGTCTGACCAGGTAATGGCATTGCCCAGCGGATTACCATTCTTATCGACAGCCAGCACGCTATGCATGGCGGCGCTGAAACAAACACAGGCTACTTTGTATTTTTTAGGATGTATATGTTCGTTGAGCAGGTTCTTCATTACATACAGGGTGGTAATGAATATCTGCTCGGGGTCTTGCTCGGTGCGGTCCGGTTCCGTGTGAAAGGAGGGATAATAGCCTTTCATCGAAGCGATAACACGGCCATCGAGATCGAAGGCAAAGATCCTTACCCCGTTTGTTCCCAGCTCAATGGTGACGATGCATTTCATATTTATAGTCATTATTCATTACTCAAATGATTTTTTCTGAATTCACTCGGCCGGTAACCGGTCAGCTTTTTGAACGTGGTAGCAAAATGCTGTGATGAATAGAATCCGGTATCCAGTGCGATGTCAGTCACACTGATGTCTGGCCGCTTTAATAATTTAATTGCCTCTGATATACGGATATTGATCAGGTAGTTGATGGGCGAAAAACCTGAATAGCTTTTTACTTTCTCTGTGAACAGCGTGGTGCCCAGGCCTACCAGGGCGGCCATTTCTTCCACGGTCCACTGGTGTGAGAGATCTTCGCGCAACAGCGCTTCCAGGCGCATAAAGGTTTGGGGGAAGTCGCGGCCAGGATGCACTTGCTGTGTCATATGCCGGATCATCTTGATCAGCAGCTCATCTACCTGGTGGTTGACGCGTGTCTGGTAGCCTATCTCATGGCTGGTCAGTTCGGTATGTATGCATTTCAGGATCTTACCTGCTTCACTGAACCTGGACAGCACCGGTGAGCCGGTCATTGATAACATCTTGCCGATGGTGGCAGCTTCGCTGTCTGATAAGCCACTCCATTTGCCGGGAATGATATAGCCGTTGTCCAGCTTTTGCATGTCGAGGTGGATCCAGGTAAAGGAACCGATCTCCAGGGTACCGTTATCGCTTCCGAAGGGGACGCCGGGGAGTATGAGGGCTACATCACCCGGATAAAAGAAATAGGGTTGATGATTGATGCGCCATTCAAATTTTCCTTCTATGATGTAATAGATCCTGATACAGGGTGTAACGGTTGTGGGAAATGTATTAAGCAGCATAGCGCCATTCTTCTTCATGCCCAATTCGAGCATGTGAGGAAATAAGCGTAATTCTGACGATTTACCATGTTGAAGCACAAATTGGTTCATATAGTTTTATCTATGCTTTGAACAACCGGCTCCTTTCCAGGAGCGCATATAAAGAAAGGAAATTTATTAATCCGGCGTGTACAAAATCCTACGCCGTGCTATTTTGGAAGTTTTTCAGTGGAATACCGGATAATTTGTCGAAATAACAATCATTCCACGGTATGAAAAAGTATCCCGGCATGCTTTGCATGCTCCTTCTATTTATATCTGCCGCTCATGCACAAATAATTACAGGTACTGTATCCGATCAACAAGGTACAAAGCTTCCTGGAATTTCTGTGGTGGTAAAGGGCAGTTCCCAGGGGACGACCACTGGCGAAGAGGGCCAATTCCGCATTACAGCCGCAGGCACTGCTACGCTGGTCTTCAGCTCAATTGGATTTACGACCCAGGAGGTGGCCGTTGCAGGCCGCTCTGTTGTAAACGTAACGCTTACAGCCGGGAAACAGGAGCTGGGAGAAGTGGTGGTGACGGCGCTGGGTATTAAGAAACAGGCCCGTGGCCTGGGCTACTCCGTTACCGCTGTTAAGCCGGAAGAACTAAGCGTGAATCGTACCAGCAATGTCATGAATGCGTTGCAGGGCAAGGTAGCCGGTTTGAATATTTCCTCCCTGGGCACAGGGCCTGGTGGCACTTCCAAGATCCGTATCCGCGGACAATCCTCCCTCTCGGGCCAGAACAACCCGCTGATCGTTATTAACGGCGTACCGGTGGATAATACCAACTTCAATGACAACATTATTACTACAAAGGGAGGTGGTGTATTTGCCGACGGTGGAGACGGCTTATCGAGCATCAATCCTGATGACATTGAGAGCATGACCGTATTAAAGGGAGCGCCTGCATCCGCGCTCTATGGCTCGCGTGCCAAAGACGGCGTGATCATGATCACTACCAAAACAAAAGGAACGACCAAAGGCATCGGCGTTACTTATAACGTCAACTACACCAACGACACTCCGCTGGATTTTACGGATTACCAGAACGAATACGGCCAGGGTGAAAATGGTGTTCGTCCTACCACGCCCAATCCTACTTCGGGAGAATGGTCTTTTGGTGAAAAGTTTGCACCGGGCATGACACAGATCCTCTTTGATAATCTTTCGGTTCCTTACCAGCCACAGGGAAGCCGTATCAAGGAATTTTACAGGCATGGCCAGAACGTGTCTAATACGGTCGCATTTGATGTCAACAATGAGAAAGGGGGCCTGAGATTGTCACTCAACAATACAGATAATAAGGGCATTATGCCCAACAATTCGTTTAACCGTAAGACCATGAACCTCGGTTTTAGCTATAATCTTACGGAGCAATTCCAGGTGTCGGGTAACATCAACTATTCCCGGGAGAACAACAAGAACCCACCCAATATTGCTAACCAGGACAATTCCATTCCTACTACATTGATGGCTTTGTCAACGTCTATGCCACTCAGTGTACTGGATGCAAATAAATACAATGCGGCGGGAAATGAATATCCCTGGTCCAGGTTCACCAACCGGACCAACCCGTACTGGGTGCTGGCAGAACAGTTCCACAACATCAAGCGCGACCGTCTCTTTGGCAATGTGACATTGAAATATAACCTCTTATCCTGGCTGAGCGTCCAGGGCCGCGTTGGCCAGGATTACTGGTCGCGCGATGAAGATGTCAATAACTTCCCCACCGGACAGGCTTCCAGGGCCGCGGCGCCTTTCGGTTTTGTGAACGGCTTATACACGCAGGAGTCACGCCGCTTCCGGGAAACGAACCTTGATGTGCTGGTGAATGCTAACAAAACATTTGGTAACCTGGGTGTAAATATCAACGCAGGTGCGAACCGCATGCGTAAACGTTCCGACATTAACAATGTGGTAGTGACGGATTTTATCATCAAGGGCTTGTACACGGTTCAAAACGGGCGTGCCAAAGATCCTGTGTACACCTTGAACGAGCAAGGGGTAAACTCTGTGTACGGTGCGGCGGAACTGAACTGGAAGCAAACCTTCTACCTGAGCGGTACCGTGCGCAATGACCGCTTCTCTACCCTGTCGCCGTCCAACAGAAGCATTGTATATCCATCCGTTTCCGGCAGCTATGTATTTTCAGAGCATCTGCCTCAGCTCAGCTGGCTGAACTTTGGTAAAGTGCGGGCGGGATATGCGGAGGTAGGCAGCGATGGCGATGTGGCGCCTTATTCTGATCAATTGTTCTATACGGTGAACGCTAATTTCATCACGAATCCCAATGGCACACCCGTGCCTGTGGGCACCAGTAATATCAGCAACAACGTAACAGGCACTACCCTGCCTAATCCCAACCTGAAACCCAGCCGGGTGGCAGAAACAGAAGTAGGCCTGGAACTGAAAATGTTTGACAGCCGCGTCAACCTGGACCTGGCCGCTTACCGGAAGATCACGAGCGATCAAATTGTGCTGGTGCAGATCTCTGATGCATCCGGTTATCTCAATACGCCCATCAACAGCGGAAAAAGCCGCAATAAAGGCTTTGAAGCCATGCTGAACCTCGTGCCTGTAAAGAACCGTGATTTCAGATGGGAGTTCACCGCCAATACTTCTTACAATATCACCAAAGTGCTAAGCATCACCACCGATAAACCGGGTGAGCGTATTACAACGGGCACGCATGTTTTCAACGGAGAGACCAGGCAGGTGGTGGGTCAGGAGATCGGGCAGATAGCAGGCTACGGATATGCGCGTAACGACAAGGGACAACGGATCTTCCAATCCAATGGTTTGCCCCAGCGTACGCCCGACTTCGTGTTGTTTGGCAGCGCCTTGCCCAAATGGGTTGGCGGCTTCCTGAACACCTTCAACTACAAGGGCATTAACCTGAGCATTTTCATTGACTATAAACTGGGCAATAAAATGCTGTCGGGCACCAATTTCAACGCGGTGCGGCATGGCCTGCACAAGATGACGCTGCAAGGCCGGGAAGGCGGTGTAAAAGGCGAGGGCGTGGATGCCAGCGGCAATCCAAATAATGCGGTGGCAGCCGTACAAACTTACTGGGAGCATCTTCGCACGCAGCAGATCGTGGAACCGGTGATCTATAATGGTGGTTACTGGAAGCTGCGGCAGATATCGCTGGGTTATGATTTTACCAAGCATATCCCGGCCACCTGGCCTATCAAGGGACTGAAGCTTGACTTTGTATCCAACAATGTGCTGATCCTCAAAAAATGGGTAGACAATATCGATCCTGAAACATTTGGCTTTGGCTCGGATAACCAGGTAGGGCTTGAATCACCCGGTTTGCCTTCCACCCGCAGCCTTGGATTGAACCTGAACGTTAAATTCTAACAACCTGCATCATGAAAAAAATATTCAGCTATAGTTTATGTGTTTTGTTGTTGTCGGCTGTTGCCTGTGAAAATGGATTGTCGGATCTGAACGTCAACAAAACAAATCCCACCGGATTGGACCCTGCGCTCCTGTTGAACCAGGCGGTGATCAATACTTCCTTTCCTGTAAAATCACTGGTATTTGATGTGGGTATTGTGCAGCAGATGGTGACCCCGAACGGCGGCGTACTGGCCGGGGCCAATTACAACCAGGACAGCCGCGACGTAACCACGCAACCTTTGTGGACGGCTTACTATCAAAGCGTGATCAAGAATACGCATGATGCGCTGGTACGTTCAAAAGACAACCCGGCCAGGAGCAATATGTACAATATGGTGCGCATTTATCAGTCGTATGTGTTCATGATCCTGACGGATGAATATGGCGACATTCCGTATACCGAAGGTGGTGCGGGCTTTTCAGACCGGATCATGCTTCCGCAGTATGACCGGCAGCAGGATATTTACCCGAAGATCATCCAGGAGCTGACGGATGCGGCAGCGGCGCTGAACCCAGCGGGCACGATTGAAAACGGTGATGTATTGTATGCGGGAGATATAGCGAAATGGAAAAAGTTTGCATATTCTCTGTTGCTGCGCGCTGGCATGCGATTGAGCAAAGTAGATGCCGCCAAAGCGCAAAGCACGGTGCAGGCGGCTGTTAACGGTGGCGTTATTACGCTCAATGCAGATAATGCTTATATCCGTCATGATGCCAATTTCACGCAGCCAATAGGCAGTACGCTGAACGGCAGTGAGGGCGCCAATTTCTATCTCGCCAAGCCTTTTGTAGACCAGTTGAAAAATACGAATGATCCACGTCTTCAGTCTATTGCCATACGCTACGTAGGCGCTGCCAGCGGCGCGGGACAAACCGTTGCCGTTGGTAGTACCGATCCCTCCAAACAAATAGGAATGCCTATCGGGAAAGATAATGGCACCATTGGAGCGGCGGCTACAGCAGATGGCCTGGCGAGCTTCTATGACTACAGCCAGGTAGATCGCCGCAGGATAGTGAAAATAAATTCGCCGGTGTTCCTGGTAAGCGCTGCACAGACTAACCTGTTGTTAGCTGAAGCGCGTTTCAAGGGATGGATTGCCACTGGTTCAGCCGCACAGTATTTTGCGGATGGCATTCGTGCACACATGGACCAAATGGCGGTTTATGATCCTAATTCAGCTGTTCCTGCAGCAGCACGTGATAGTTATGTAACTGCTAATCCGCTCGTTGCTGGTAAAGAGCTGGAACAGATCAATACACAGTATTGGATCGCTTCTTTTTTGAATGGTCCTGAAGCTTTTGCTAATTTCAGAAGAAGCGGTTTTCCTGCGCTTACTCCTAATCCTTACGGGCAGCCGAATAACCCGGATGTGCCCAATGGCACGTTTATCAGGAGACTCACTTATCCTACGTCTGAGTTAAGTGTGAATACGGAGCATGTAAATGCGGCCATTGAAAGGCAAGGCGCGGACAAACTGAGCACGAGGTTGTGGTGGGATAAGCCGTAAAAGGAAGAGCCAGGCATTTCCCTTAGTGGGTGGAATGCCTGGCTAATTTCCTGCCTGTTATCTGATCAAAATTCAAGCGCTTCTGCCTGCAGATCCAGTTGCTCCCAGTCGGCCACAGACACAACAAGGTCGTGGTTGGTGGGTAGTTTCAGCGTCGTTTGTTTGTTAACTGGTTTGTTAACCTTTGGGTTGATCGAAAAAGCTTTCACTTCTACGTTCTTCAATGTTCCTTTGTTACCCAGTCTGAACAGGCTGAGGTCGGGGCTAACGGTAATGTCGCATTCCTTACCGGGGCCGCTGCTGATACCGCTGACGGACAATGAGCGTGCCTGATCGCCTACCCATCTTGAGAAAATAAGCGTGAAGCTCTTCTCCTCTTGCGGTACGAAGCGCACCTGCGATGCATCTGCGTTCATGATCAGCGTATCTGTGTGACCGGGCTTAGTCTTCACGTTTTCGAGTACTACCGCAGTGCCGTCAGGCATAATGCTGTTGAAGGTGTATTGGCCGTTCCCATTGCCAACGATCTTGCGTGTAAAGGTTTTCCCTTCAGGCAGCAGGTATGCCCCGGGACCCAGATAAACGGGATGTGCACCGTCTGTCTCACTATAGATCTTATTATTGAAGTTGCCGGTCTTTTTTCCATTTTCATCTGTGATCTGCATGTCTGCAGGGCTCAGCAAAAAGTCCATTACAAAGCGGGTAAGGCCTAATGGTCCGCTGAAGGGAAGAGAATGGTCTTTTAAGAGGTAGTCGCCATTGCTGATATGTCCCAATGTAATGTTATCCGCGCTGCTGAAGCGGATACCTGCGCCGTCTACATAGTAGTCGAAATGCAGCATCTTGTTCACCATTTTAAACTCCAGCCAGCATTTTGGGTTATTGGGATGATTGCAATCCCAGCAATACATTTGTACGCCGTCCAGGCTGTTGGTGGTTGTTGTGCCATCAGCGTTCAGCTTTGTGCCCGGATGTTTATAGGGGTATACGATCTTATAGGGCATGATGCAATGGGTGGATTTGATGGCGTCAATGTACCCGGCATCCCACACAGCACCGGCGGGAATGAAGAAAAGCAGCGGGGCCTTGCTGCGATCGCAACCCTTGTAGAAGATGGTCTCGATCTCCCTGGCTGTGCGTTCAATCCGCTGGAGGCCTTCCCTGCTCTGATTGTGGAAGTGAAGGAGGCTTTGACGGCTCAGCAGTCTGCCGTGCACGTAGGTAAGCTGGAAATGCACCTGTGCTTTGGTGGTAGTAAAAGCATTGGTTTCCCCTTTCCAGAATTTGTCGGCCACCAGGCTGCTCATAGCGGTGCAGAAGCCTGTAGCGAGGCCGCCTTTTGCGGTCCCTTTCAGGTATTTTTGATAGAACCAGAAAAAGACGCCGGTGAACGTCGGATGACCCAATACCGGGATGGATTCGAAGCGAATCTCGTCCTTACCGAAAGTTGCCTCATAGGCTTTCCAGTCAGGTATGCCATCGTCAGGATTTACAAAAGAGAAATTGTGAACGCCGTATTTGAAAGGTATTTCCAGCACGGTTCCGGTACCTGTATAACGCGTGTTGCTGACCATGCCATCGGGGTTACGTACCTGTATGGAACGTTCTCCTCCTTTACTGCCACCACCGCCGGAGCCGGGCATTTTAAACGTGATCTTGGTGGTTTTGACGTCTGTAGTAGTTACTGCCTTGCCATCCACCAGCACGCTGGCTTCGGGCAGGAAGGCTTTGCCGGTGAGCGTGTAGGATTCACCGTAGGTGACAGTATCGGGCACTGCGTCCAGCTGAGGTTTCACCCTGATGGACCAATGATTGCTTTCTGTGTTATCTGCCGCACGTTTTACACTTACCTGGTAAGTGCCGCCGCCTGTTTTAGCGGGGATGGTCACCGTGATGCTTTCATCTGCGTTGATGACAGGAGTAAGTGCTCCGATACCGGCTATCATCACTTTATCATTCTTTACGAATTTGGTACCGCTGATGGTGATAGTGCCACCGGGAAATACTGCTGATGGTTCGATCTCTGTAATGTAGGGGCGGGTAAGCAGCTCGTCCCACATGTCTTCTGTAAATACGACGAGGTCAAAACGCCCGTCTTTTCCTGCCTGTACACCGTCTTTGCCTATTGGCCCCGGCTGACCTTTTGCGCCGTCTTTTCCATCGCTGCCGCTATTGCATCGATCGCGATTGCCGCTGCGGCCTGCATCGCCGCCTTTACCACCTTCTCCGCCATCGCCGCCAGCGCCGGGACGTCCGCCGTCATTCGACATTTTAACATCTTCAGCCCAACCCGCCTTTACTTCAAACTTTTCCGGCACACCGATGACGATGTAGGCGCCATCTCCTCCGCTGCCACCGCGTCCTCCATCGCCACCCCGGCCTCCGTCGCCGCCATTACCACCGCTACCCGGGAGGTTCCATCTCCCCGGGCGACATAGTTTTCTCAAGACGGTGTATGGATTCCCGGGCCTGCCGTCTGCGCCACAGCCTCCCTTGCCACCACGCTGGCCGGTACCGCCTTTGATGCCATCTTCGCCATCCAGGTCTATGTTGGGGATGTTAGAGAGGTCTTTTGTCCATATTTCTATGGAAGGCGCACGCCGTCCGTCTGCCCCTTTCCTGCCCATGGCGCCTGACCAGCCATCTTCGCCGTCCAGTCCGTGAATAGTGCCCGGTTTTAAGTGTACGCCGCTATAGCCCCTCCCGTTCAGGTCCGGATCATCTGCCATAGCAGGCGTTGAGCCACCCGGGGCTTTCCAGGTAATGAGTGCATTATTGCCGCAGGTGATCTTATCCGCGATGATGATCAGCTCATCCACATCAGGATCGATATACAATGTGGTGTTGGTAAGATCCAGCTCTTTGCACATGATCAGCGAAGTGCCTATTGGCAGCAGCTTTTTTCTCATCAGCGGCTGCGGCTGAGTAGACAGCATGGTCAGTGCTTCGGGCACCAGGGACACCGTTTTTACCGTGCCGCTGTTGGGTAGGTAGCGCTTCAGCTGTTCTTTCTTGTGGGTAGGGTTTGTTTCCGCTTTAAATTCTGTCACGGCTTTTTTCCAATCCGGTGCAGCAGCCTTTTTCTTTACCGGTGCGATCCACATCTCATCTTTCCTGATCTTTCGCGGTGTATCGAAACGATAATCTTCCAGGTCACTGAGTTTGACACCCATGTCTTTCAGCAATTGTTTTACCGGCTCCATGCGCTCGCGTGTGATCTCGAGATCAGGGTCTACCCTGACGGGGCCTTTGTTCCCGATCTTCGACTGAAACAGCTGCTGCAACTTTTCAGTGGCTTTCGCTCTTTCAGGGGAAATAATGTTGTCGTTACCCGCGAGCTGTATTCCATTGGCTGGCGGAATGAATTTGACTTCGGTGATCTTTTCCATAGGATGCTACTTTTTAAGTGATTTAAAGGTTGTTAACAATGTTTTTTTCATTAGCGTTTTCATTGTATTGGTTTTTGGGGTGAAAATCTAACGGGGCAAAGATGCGGCGAAGCACACAGGGAGCTGTGGCGGATTTAATGGATGGGGTGATTGGGTTAACGGATACCGGAAAACCGATCGTAAACAAAACGCTACCGTTCCTGAACCGCTTTAGGCTTGATCCGGAGGCTGAATTATTTTAGCGTCCGGATATTTTCTTTCTGGCCTTAAAATTTGAATGCGCGTAAGCCTATGATCTTGTAAACCCATACCAATAACCATTTTCCAAAAAAAGTACCATGAAAACAAAATTACTAGCGTTTCTGCTGGCGATGTTCAGCACTATTTCTGTATTTGCGCAAACTATTAATGGAGAAACGAAGCCTTGTCCCGGTGTAGCTTATGATTATGAGATTACTTTACCCAATCTACCGAGCGGCCGGGTTGAGCATGGACGCATAACAAATCAGACGAGTATTCCAACCGGAACCAGTTTTATTCACAGGTTCACTGTTATCTGGGACAACTTCTACCAGTTGGGATCAAATGGTCTTCCTGTTGAATCAAAGTTGACACTGCAGGTAGCAAATCAAACCACTGAATATACCTTCAAGGTGGTAATAAAGGGGCTTGCTGACGTACAGTTTATTTCCGTACCAGCTCCTGCATGTAATTTCCGTGGTGAGGTTCCCGTGTCTGTTAACCTGAATCCCAACGCTACAAAATATGTTTGGACGAACAATGCAGGTTGGGGAAATAACAATGCGGAGACCAGCACTCCTGGTATCAAATTTATTGTTAACAATGACCTTCCCGCTCTGGTTGCTGTAAAAGTATATAACACAAACTGCGGGACCACGATGAAGCAGAATTCAGTAAACGTTAACAGGACACCGGTAACAACAACGCCAGTATTCAATGCAAATACTTCCAAAGTTCTTTGTCCTGGTGTTACTGGCAGCGCATCTATCAGTGGAGCGGAAGGAACACCTATTCGCTATGAATGGTATGCTTTGCCGCTTGGCTATGTGACTATAAATGGCGAGACTCCAACGGCGGCAACTCCGACACGGACCGATGGCACTTCCGTGACGCTTAAATATGTTAATACGGCCGGAGGGGACTCCAAACCGGTTGTGCTCTCCGTACACGCAGTATATAGTGAGAATTGCAAATCTCCTGACGCAACCATACAGATCGCTACAGGACTGCCGGTATCTGATAATTTTCAGATAAATGGAAGCAGCCTGGGAAACGTTATTGGGAGGTCGTCCGGAGTATGCCAGAATGATGTACTCTATTTGTTCCCACAGAACAATTACCCGAACGACAAGATACTTACACACGAGTGGGAAGTAGTTGACGGAGATTATTCAAGCATCAATGGGTTCAATGGTCCTTCCATGCGGGTGAGAATGGCCAATGATCCGACTTCAACACTTCGCTTACGTTACAGGTTTACCACTGATTGTGGAACGTCTCCATGGAATACCGTGTATTTATATAATGTAGCGGATTGTGGTAATTGGAGATTGGCTGCAAGGAGTGAATCTGCTACAGTTAGTAAGGCTGTGGTACCAGTTGAGTTCAGCGTATCCCCTAACCCTGCGTCCAGTGTTATAAACATTGTTATGCCAACAACAGATAAGCAACAGGGAACTGTGCGTTTGAATATTACTAATATGAAAGGAGATGTGGTGATCAGCCGCAGGCAGGCTGCTGCATCGAAATTCACTGTTGATGTAAGTGCATTGCCTGCAGGCAACTATGTTGTACAAATAGATGCAGGAGTGCGGAAGTATACAAAACAGGTGGTGATTGTAAAATAAAGAACAGGCAACTGGTTGTTGAATGACTGTAGCCTGATGATGGCAGCAAAAATAAAACGGCTCGCAGACACTTGATCTTGCGAGCCGTTTAACTTTTTGACGCTTTCCAAACTCCATGTTGGAAAGCTATTGATCATTCGATGATCAGCATTAAATCTTCGTAATCATGTGCGGCAGCAAATATCGGAAGGGATGCCCAGGCGGCCTTCCCTTTCTCTGTGGAGACGGCATGCATCACCAGTTCCTGCATACGCAATACGACGAGATATTCATGCAGCTCACAAGCCTGCCTGAGATCATCGATGCGATAGCCTTCTGACTGCATATATTGCTTATTGGCTTCCTGCAGCTTTTCATAACCGGTAATGGTGATGCTTTTCTCGGATTCGGCACTGAATTCCGTGAGCCAGTCGGGGTTACCCGGGTTGCGTGGCGAGTCGTATGCCAGCAAATGGAGAAACCAGCGTTCGTATTGGGTAGTGAAGCTATTCATCTCCACATAGATCGCCTTAATGGGGAGCTCTTCTTCCTCCGTGGTCACCTCATAGAAATTGTTGAGGAATTTCTTTAGTGAAGGTTCCAGGTGGAGCAGGTCTTTTCCGATGATCTCGTGAAAATCTGTTTGCGGCAGCTGGCTGAGTGCGGCTTCCGTCTGGCGAATAGCTTCTTCAATATTTCCCGCCTGTATCAGGTCCTGAATTTGTTCCATAATTTTATACTATGCTGCAAAGAAAACAAATTATGGGCAGAATAGCTAAAAGGATGCCTGCGATGACATGAAGCTAATTAAAACCTGCCCTGAACTCCATCGGGCTTTGGCTGGTTTTCTCCCTGAAAAATTTACTGAAGGACTGTGGGCGTTCAAAACCCAGCTCATAGGCTATTTCACTTACAGACAGACTGGTGGCTGATAGTTTCTCCCTCGCTTTCTCAATCAGCTTTTCATGGATATGCTGCTGGGCAGTGAGGCCGGTCAGTTGTTTGAGCACATCGCTTAAATACTTGGAAGAAAGGTGCAGCGATGAAGCCAGGTAAGTCACCGTAGGTAGTCCTTTTTGTGCAACATCGTGTTCAAAATAGGCATCCAGCAGCTCTTCCAGCTTTATCAGCAGCCCATGATAGTTCGGTTTGCGGACAATGAACTGGCGGTTATAATAACGGTTCGCATACGTCAATAAAAGCTCAATATTGGCGATCAGTACATCCTGGCTGAAATGGTCTATGGCCAGCCGATATTCCTGCCCGATTTGCTGAAAGATATTTTCTACAGACTGCTCTTCCTCTTCCGAAAGTATCAGCGCTTCATTAACAGCATATTCAAAGAAGCCGTATTCCTTCATTTTTTGACCCAGTGGGTATGATCTTAAGAAATCCGGGTGGATATTGAGTATCCAGCCGGTCTTTGGAAACAGGTTGCCCGGTTCTACAATCGTCACCTGTTTCGGTGCAAAAAAAGACATCACGCCCTCGTCAAAATCATACATCGTTTGCCCATACTGCACTTTTGCAGGGCAATTCTTCTTTAGCACCACCTGGTAAAAATTAAAGGTCAGGCGCGTTCTTTCGGTTACGGTGATCTGGGCCAGGTCTTCAATACGGAGAATACTGAATAAAGGATGCCTTGGCTTGCTGATCCCGAGCGCCTGATGACTTTGAGCAATGGAGGCTATATGGATCGCCTTTATCTCTTTTCCCTTCATCCCGGTAGATTTAAATACTGAAGTTCATTCTTTTGCGCTTCGCTTTGGCAAAAGCACCCGCTATGAAACTGTGTGGCACTAAGCTAGCTATTTTTATCATCATCCTGTTTTTCCTGCCTGAAACATATAACTTTTTATGTCGTTGCCATGCCCGGGCCATTTCCTGTGCCACCTGTGCGGAGGTTTGTGTATTGGCCCCCTCCACCAGCGCTTTGCCCCAGGCATTATTATTGGCCGGCGTATTCATAAAATTACTGATGGTTAAGCCAGGACTAAATAACATGACGTTTATCCCGTATGGTTTGCATTCTTCGCCAAGTGACTGTGTAAATGATTTCACAAATGCTTTGGAGGCGCTATAGGCAGCCATATAGGGAGACGGGAAATAGGCTGCCAGGGAGGCTACATTGATAATATCACCCTTTCTGTGCTTTATCATTGCTGGCAGAAACAAATGGGTCAAAGCTACCAGGCCGGATATATTGAGCTGCAGCATAGATAGTTCTGCGCGGAGATCATTCTTATAAAATTCGCCACTGGAACCGATCCCGGCATTATTGATCAGCACCTGCACCTCCAGGCCTTTTTGTTTACATGTTTCAAAAACTACATCAGGGCCATTGGCCTGGCTCAGATCTGCGGCGATGTACTGTGCATCGATCTTGTACTTGTTTTTAAGATCTGCGCACAGTTCCGATAGTTTCTGCTCATTTCTGGCCACCAGCAACAGGTTATGTTGTCTGGCGGCAAACTCATAGGCGGCAGCTTCCCCGATACCTGCGGAGGCTCCTGTGATCAATGTTACATTCATGGTGCATGCTTTAGCAACTACGATACAAAATTGCATCGGATTCCTTTCCTGCATGTTTCCAAATCACGGGACCTTTTATCCTAAAAGCGGGTGAGGGCAATTATTCGGTAACGGCCGCCTGGTTCATGATGTTCACGCGGCTCCAGTTGGACAATAAAAACATTACTTCCCGCAAAGATTCGCCCTTTTTGCTGAGGGAATATTCCACTCTCGGAGGAATTTCCGGGTAGGCTTTGCGTATAATAATGCCGTCTGCCTCCAGCTCCTTCAGGCATCTTGACAGTACCTTCAAAGCCATGTTAGGCATTACTTTGCTGAATTCTCCAAAGCGCATCGGCCCTTTCAGCAAGAGCCAGATAATAGGCGGTTTCCACTTGCCGCCAATCACATCAATAGTAGCCGTTATGGGGCAATCTTCCGCGCTATGATATTTTTGTTGATCTTTTTTTATTTCCATAAGTCAATACAGTTGGCAATTACAACCATTTGGTAATTACTGGACAGTCTGGTAACTACTTGACAAAAGTACAGTATTGGAATAAGTTTGCACTATAAATCTTCAAAACATGAAAATTATACTTATTGGTGCAACTGGCACTATTGGCAAACATATAGCCAGCGCATTGGAAAAAGATCACCAGGTCATTAAGGCAGGAAGCAAAAGCGGCGATGTACAGGTGAATATCAGCGATCCGGAATCTATCAAAGCCATGTTTGAAAAAACAGGCCCTTTTGATGCCCTGATCTGCGCTGCGGGCGATGGTCATTTTGGGCCTTTGGAAAAAATGACGGATGCGGATTTCCGGGTAAGTGTAAACAGTAAATTAATGGGGCAGGTGAATCTCGTGCTGATCGGACAGCATTATATCAATCCGAATGGTTCTTTCACGCTGACTTCCGGAAGCCTGGCAGATGATCCTGTTCCCTTCGGAGCATCCTTAAGTGCCGTTAATGGCGCTATAGATGGGTTTGTGCGGGGAGCTGCCATAGAATTAAAAAATGGAGTCCGCATCAATAATGTAGCTCCAGGCGTTGCGGAAGAATCACCTAACTATTTCCCGTTTTTCCCGGGACAGGAGCCTGTTGCTATGCACCGGATCACATTGGCGTATGTTAGGAGTGTGTTGGGGGCGCAGACGGGTAAAACGTACCAGGTGCTTAGTTAGACATTGACAGCAATAAGCCGCATAGATCCTATGATCTATGCGGCTTGGATCGGTCGCGCTATTATAGATCTCCCTGTATTGAATTTCAATGCCTTGTTTGTTTTACTTGGCATTTTTTTATATTTTGGCGGGATAATCAGCTATTTAAGTGGAATTTGACCGATCTCCTATACACAAAAGAACATTATCCTGTATTATCTCCCTGTTCTTACTTCTTTTTCATTTAACTATTAATGCCCAGACCGATATACTGCGGGACGAGCGTGTAGACGCGGTACTAAAGCAGGTCGCTGCTAAACGCTCCGGTCTGCATATATATAGCCGGAAGGATATTAAGAACGGCTATGTGAACATGGCTGTACTGGACGATAGTACCCGACAACTAAAATGGTTTACCTGCCATGGTGTGGTTTTTGATGCTGTGCTGCTCAGTACTGATGAGTACAAGCAACTTGTGGCCGACAAACTGGATCCTTTCTCCTTCTACCAGCATTACTGCCATAAAAAGCTTTATTCTATAGAGCAGGCGGAACTCCTGTACCGTTTGCATGGTGAAATGGCCCTGAAGGATACCGTCCATAACAATCGTATTATATTCAATACTCCTCCGGTTAAATCGGCAGCCACCACGCTACAAAAACTGATAGCTATCGAGGGACTCATGAAAGGGCTATACCTCCGGCTGCAGGTATTTGGCAGCCGATCACCCCGTTTACTGGCCCAATATCGCAATGACAGCAGCCATGTCCAGCGGGAGCTGGCCGGGACAATGATCAGGAACGCAAATAGCGCGGAATACCACAATATAGACCCGATAGCAGGAGCCACCAGGATCGTGTTGCGGCGACAGTCGCCCGACAAGTTGTTTGTCTTTGATCAGAGAGGGGCATTAGTGGATAGCGTGCCGCTGAAACCAGGTAAATATGCCGCTTTATTCCAGGAAAAAGAAGATGTGTTCTTATTGTACCGGGGGTGGCTGGAACTGCAATGGCAGCAGGCAGCAGACAACCGGCAACAATATGCCAGCTGGCTGGGAACGCTGGATTCCAGTTTATACAGGCCAGCAGCCTGGGCTGAGCGCAGACATCAGATCAGGAACGCGCTGATCGGCCTAAACGATCAGCTAAATACCATCAGTGATAAAATCACCAACCTGATAGTACCCACAGAAAGTTATGCGGCGTGGCTAATAGTTGATGCCTACAAGGAAGAGACCTCCGAAATATCCTATTTGCCGGGGTTGGGTTTTGCCTACAATCTTTCCTATTCACGTGGGCACAAAGTATATGAGCTTACCGACCACAGGGACAATGTGGTGGCCGCAATAAGCGACAAGAAGAAAAACGTAGACGGGAATACGGATGGTGTAATAGATTATTATAATGCCGATGTAGTTAGCGCAAGCGACTATTATCCTTGAAGGTGAGCCAAAAAAATTTTGACGCTATATTTACTGCACCCATTCTTAAAGAACTGGAGCAGAAAGGGAAAGCTAATATAGGGGGATTAAGCAATGTATATTATGGAAAAGACGGCCCACTGTTACAAAAAGAAGATCTTAATGCAAAATGATAAATATTATATAATCCTTTGGATGTTATTGGCGTTCTCTCTGTCTTATTGCCGCGCTGATAATAACATTACAATAAAGGGGTTTAATCAAACTGCCTGGCAGAGGGATTCCCTTGGATGCCTGAGGACCAGGGAAAGCATGGGAAAAGTACTGCAAAGCAACATGAATGTACTAATAGGGCATTCTTCTTCAGAGTTAAAGGCATTTCTAGGTTCTCCGAATATAATTCACACGAGAGAAAGCGTAACTATATATACTTATTTTTTAGAACCAGGGCGGCAATGTCACGATAAAAACTGGAAAGAAAAAGGATATACAGAATGTTTACAGATCCTTTTCTTTATTGAGAAGGATAAAATAAAAGTAATGGATCTAATATATCCATAGGCAGCCTTACTTAGGCAAATGCATAAATAAACCAAAGTGTCCATGTTCTATACAGTACCTACTAAAGGAGGATTAGGAATCGAACTCTGGGGAACCTATGATGACCTTAACACACTCTATGGTGTTATTGGCAAATTCTCGAATAATGAGCGTCTTAAACCTGTTCCCGGCTCGAAAAACAGGGATAAGATCATCAGTGGCTTTTCTTACGAGATCCGCCATGCACTGCAAGGCAGCAGGCTTGTCCGCGAATCGGCGCTTTTCAGCGGTGAAGCTGTCCCGCAATTCGGTTGCGAGATCTCCTGGCCACATATGCTCTTTTCCCTGGCCGTGTTGAGGTATAACGCGCACTTTGTGGCGCCGGGAAAATTTGAATTGGGTATCTTTCTCATACTGGAGCACTGGCTGCAAAAATCCATGGAAGAATTTGACCAACAGGGAGCGGCTCTTTTGAGCCCATTCCTGGAAGGCGCCATTCATACAGCCAATCCATGCCTGTATCAATACATGAGAAGTGTTAATATGGAGTATTTTCTGCTGGGCGGCGGAACAGAGTCTTTCAGGAAACTTCCCAAATTATTGAAACGTACACAGCACCCGGGATCGGCTTATGATAACTACATGGAGTTTTTAACCAATGAAGCGGCGAGGTTGAAATGTGATGCTTCGGAATTGGAATTTGAAGAGGAGAATTCTCTTTATGAAATAGAGTGGTAGCGCAGATGGCTACGCCCTCTCCTCTTTTAAGGGGCTTAGTGACAGTTGCTCAGGTATGATGATCTGGGCTTTTAAAAACGCTCTGGAAAGCAATGCAATGACAATGGCAGCGGGAATACTGATCAAAAGCCAGGTAACCAGGTCCCGTGCTATACCCTGAAGGTCTTTAAAGTAAAGCAGGTAAGCGCCGAGCCCTATAACAATGCCTGCCACCGCTGCCAAAAAATAAGTCAGGATGCACTGCCAGATCCACTTTCCGGGAAACTTCACCATGTGCCTGATCTGAATGGCATTGATAACGCCGATTGACAGGAACATAAATAGTATGTCGAATGGAACATAGAGTGTATAATAACCCAGCCAGAATACCCAGGGGACAAAAAACAACAGCGGCCAAATGCCTGCCAGATTCTTTCCTTTACCGGACTGCTGAAGCGCTTTATTCTGCACATAGGTGAGCGCTACAATAAAAAGAGCGACAGACAGTGTGTGCATGATAAACTGGGGCGTTGTTAATAGTTTATCATGATCTCCGGTAAAACCGTGAGCGATCAGGGGATGAACAATCCCAAGTGCAATGGGATAAACAGCGAGGTTGCCGGATACCCATGTTTTTAAAAACTTGTCTTTAGCTGATTCCATATACTTTTTTTTACACTGCAAAGCACTATCAATTTTCAGACGGAAAAAGGTATATTTTCCGCCGAAAATGGTATATTTTACGTTATGGGCCTGCAAGGAACGGTTATCCGGAAGATCTTTCAGACTGCTACCTCGCTTGGAGCAGCCTATGATACGCTTTGCCAGCTATCGGACCTGAGCCCTGAAGAGATCAGCAGCTCAGAAAATATGGTAGCATGGGAAAAAGCTGCATTGATATGGGTGCCTCTCCTGAAACTCACTGGTGATCCGCTGATCGGCTTACATGTGGGCGCCGGGGTTGAGCGCCTTCTCAACGGGATGGTCGGCTTCCTGATCCAGAGCTGTAAAGACCTGGACGAGAGCTTTCATGCCTTCCGGCGGTATAGCCGCATGGTCTCGCCTATGGTTGACTACAAGTACGTATTGCAGGATGTGGCCACTATAGAAATGGAACAGAACAAGGTGTGGGTAATGAAATACCCCGAACCGGCAAGGCACGCCATGGATTTTACGATCGCAGCATTTCTCAATACATTCTGTGCCTTATCAGGGAAAAAGATCATTCCATTGAGAATAGAGTCGGTTTACGAAAAGCGGGATGTTTCAGAATACAGGCGCGTACTTGGCTGTGATGTTCTTTTCAATAAAGAGATCAACAGGATCGTACTAAGGAAAGAAGATGTATTCAGCCCAATACTGACAAGCGATCGCTCCATGTTTCAGTTGTTCAACTCCATTGTGGCAGAGAAATATGCGATGCTGACCACCGACAACATGGCTGAAAATCTGAAGCAGCTGTTATTTCTGCAATTCAAGGGAAGGATCCCTACGATCGAGGAAGCCGCTGCAGCTTTGAATATAACGCCGCGCAATCTGCAACGCCGGCTGCAGGAGCAAAACACCAGCTTTCGTGATATTGCAGGAGAAGTACGGAAAGAAATTGCCTTTCAATTAATGAAAAACCCGGCCATAAAGCTCTCTGAGATCTCAGACATACTTGGCTATTCTGATCTTCCCGCATTCAGAAAGGCGTTTAAATCGTGGACGAATGTTACGCCCAGGGAGATGCGGAAGCGGCAGTGATTACAATCTCAGGTTCTGGAGTAAAGGAGCCAGCTTCTTCTATCCTCCCCGTTGATTTGGCTAAGACAATCAAAGATTCGGGCAAGTCCACCAATTCAATCATAAGCAACTTTGTGGTGTAAATATTTGATCACTTAAAAAAGATTAAAATGATGGACACTAACAAAGTATGGTTTGTAACCGGCGCTTCAAAAGGTCTGGGACTTGCTCTGGTACAAACGCTTGTCGCCCGCGGCTATAAAGTAGCTGCCACTTCCAGGAAACTGGAACATCTGCAGGAAGCATTAGGCGCTGCCGCGAATTTCCTACCCTTGAGCGCTGACATCGTCAACGAAGAAAGCGTGGCCACCGCCGTGGCGAAAACCATTGAAAAGTTTGATACTATCGACGTGGTAGTCAACAACGCAGGATACGGCCAGCTGGGCACCCTCGAAGAGCTTACCGACAAGGAATCCCGCGAAAATTTTGACGCAAATGTATTTGGTACCCTGAATGTTATCCGGGCGGTAATGCCGCATCTCCGTGCAAAGAAATCCGGCCATATCATCAATATCTCATCGATAGCAGGATTTCTGGGCGCATTCCCGGGTTGGGGAATTTACAATGCCACCAAATTTGCCGTTGCAGGGTTAACCGAGGCGCTGTCTGCAGAAGTTAAGTCCCTTGGTATTCATGCTACTATTGTTTACCCAGGCTATTTCAAAACGAATTTCTTATTGCAGGGCTCATTGCGGCTGGCTGAAAATCCAATTCCCGATTACAAGGAAGCCAGGGACCTGGAACGTGTGCACCAGCATGACATTCCCGGAAACCAGCCAGGCGATCCGGCTAAAGCAGCGCTGGCATTTATTCAATTAGCCGAAAGCGAAAATCCCCCTTTGCATTTCTTCATGGGTTCAGACGCGGTGAATTTAGCGGGTAATAAAATCCAGCTATTGCAAAGTGAACTGGCCGAAAACAATGCCTTAAGCAAATCAACCGATTTTTAAGTGAGCCGGACCGACCAGCTTTTCGTAATTTCATAGAAGCATGAAGCGAATACTTCATGCTTCTTGGCCCAAACTGGCGGCTATTGTCAACTAACTTAAATTTGAATACCATGAAAAGCAAGCAGGTGCACACCTTCAATACGATCAGTGAGTTTCACAAGATGAGTGGCTTGCCGAAACCGCAGCACCCGCAGATCAGCCTGGTGGATTACGGCCAGGTAGTTTACCAGACCGACGAAAAGGAGATCCGCTGGCTACAGAAGTTTTACTCTGTTGGTTTAAAAAGAGATATCAGCGGGAAATTTAAATACGGGCAGCAGGTATATGATTTCGACGAAGGGCTGATGTCATTCGTGGCGCCTGATCAATTGGTACATATCGAGGTCACCCCTTATGAGGATGGGAAAAAGCCCTCAGGCTGGCTGTTGCTCATCCACCCGGATTTTCTATGGAACACACCGCTCGCGAAGACGATCAAGCAATATGATTTTTTCGGCTATGCTATTAATGAAGCATTGTTCCTGTCTGAAAAAGAAGAGACCATTATCGTGGACATTCTGAAGAATATCCAACGGGAATATGAGTCGAACATCGATAAGTTCAGCCAGGATATTATTATTGCGCAGATCGAGGTGCTGCTTAACTATACGAAGCGCTTCTATGAGCGGCAATTTGTAACCAGGAAAATTCCTAATCACCAGGTCCTCGCACAGCTGGAGACAGTGCTTGATCGCTTAATGGAAGACGCCCATCTTCTTCAGCATGGCTTGCCCACAGTGCAAGAGATTGCCAGTGATCTGAATCTCTCTCCCAACTATCTAAGCAGCATGCTAACGGTGCTTACGGGTAGCAGTACCCAGCAGCATATCCACAATAAACTGATTGCAAAAGCGAAGGAAAAGCTGTCAACCACCAACCTTTCTATTAGTGAGATTGCTTATGAACTGGGGTTTGAACACCCGGCTTCGTTTACCAAATTATTTAAAGCGAAAACGAATCAGTCGCCTAATGCTTTCAGGAGCAGCTTTAATTAGTGAGCAAGCTTCTTATCCCAATAAGTTGTTACGATATGCTTTAAAACACCAACATATGATTTTACCTGTGAAGGCTGGCTAAAAGCATAGAATTGGTCATGGGTAGTATGAAAACCCATGTAGAACAGCCAAAACCCAATCGCGAGGTAAGGAACTGCCGCCAGTTCCTGTTCGCTGACAGGCCGATGTTCACGATATGCATCCAGGAAAATATTATATGCCTCATCAGCGGGTAGAATAGATGGCGGGGAAAGCGGGTTTCATGGGACAAAGATATTAATATTGTCGCTAACAACCTCCCATAATGGCACAAATACCCCTGGCCAGAGAAAGCAGTCCGCTTTACCTTTGTTCAATCGCTAATGTAAAAGCAAGCAATATGAGCAGTATTAATAAGACCATCGCCGGGCTCGAATTCGCACAAATAGGCTGGGTGGTTCCTGACATTCACGCCGCCGTAAAATTCCTTTCCGCTACCCTTGGCATTGCCGGTTTCCCACCACCAGAACATGTCCGGGCACAGGACCTGGATATGAGCTATTACGGTAAGATTGTCGAAGGCGAATGGCTGACCACGCAGACCTATAACGGAGGATCCTTCATCGAGCTCATTCAGCCGCTTTCTGGCCAAAGCATGTTCCATGACTATCTCGATAAATATCCTGCAGGCGGCACACAGCACATGGCGTTTCGTTTACCCGTAAGCGATTTTGAACGGATCACGAATGAACTGCGCGAGCAAGGCTATGCAGTCATGAGCGAGGTGGATCATCCTATTGCACGCATGGCATTCTTTGATACCTATCAGACACTGGGCGTTGCTACAGAAATTATGGGCATCACACCAGAAGGATGGAAGATTATCAAACAAATGGAGCATTAATAGCGCTATAGATATTTTTTCACCTTTGTGCCGATCAGCGTGATGGACTCCATTAGGTTCTCATCTGGTAAATCTGCATTGTCCATTTGAAAGGTTAGTCTCGTAATACCGCCCAATGTATTATTGATATATCTGATCTTTTCTGCCACCTGTTCAGGGCCTCCTACTAACAAAGCCCCCTGTAAGCTGACAGATCTTTCAAATTGCGAAGTTGTCATAGGCGGCCAGCCACGTTCCTTACCAAACTTCGTCATGATCCGTGCATATCCGGGGTAATACTCTTCGATCGCTTTTGCTGCGGTTGCCGCTACATATCCCGGCAGATGTACACCCACCTTTAGTTCGTCAGCAGAGAATCCGGCTTTCAGCCCTGTTTCCCTGTACAGATCAATCAGCGGCCGGAAACGGTGTGTCTCCCCTCCTATTATCGCCACCATGAGCGGAAGCCCGAGCTTTCCCGCCCTGGCAAATGAGCTGGGGGTTCCGCCAACTCCCAGCCATATCGGCATCTTATTCTGAACGGGCCTGGGATACACGGGCTGGTTAACCAATGCGGGACGGAACCTGCCCGACCAGTTGATAAATTCCTCCCCGCGTAGCCGAAGCAATAAATTCAATTTCTCTGTAAAGAGGGAATCATAGTCATCCAGGCTAAAACCAAACAGCGGAAATGCCTCTGTAGCCGATCCCCTGCCTGCAACTATTTCAGCCCTGCCATCAGAGATCAGGTCAAGGGTCGCAAATTCCTGGAACACCCTGACCGGGTCTGCAGTACTTAAAACAGTTACCGCACTGGTCAGGCGGATGTTTTTTGTCCGGCTGGCCGCAGCAGCCAAAATGAGCGTTGGAGCGGAATCAAGGAATTCTTTCCTGTGGTGCTCGCCAATACCGAAAACGTCCAGTCCAACCTTGTCTGCCAGTACGATCCGGGCCAGCAGTTGTTCAATTGCATGATGTGCAGATAAAGCCTTGCCTGAATCATCGTTCAAATTCACTGAAGCAAAACTGTCAATACCTATTTCCATTGCACAAAGATGAAGCTTAATACGGCTTATTTTTATTCACTTACCAAAAGGTTAGCGGTTTTGCTTATTTTAGTCGCTATGGCTTATTTAAAGACGCTCTTTCAAGTGGCATTCGTTGCTGTAGGCCTAACATCTGCTATACAGAGCAAGGCACAGCAGCCTTCCATATTCCTGGCTGATCCAACGATCTTTGCAGACAAGGGAAAGTATTATCTATATGGCACCAGCAGCAATAAAGGATTCCTGGTATACGAATCTGCGGACCTTAAAACCTGGAAACAGCCGGAAGACAGTGCCCGGCAATTTGCTTTGAAACGCGGTGAAACATTTGGCAGCAGCGACTTCTGGGCGCCCCAGGTATTCATCTATAAAGGCGGCTATTATATGGCCTATACTGCCAATGAACAGATAGCGATCGCCAAAGCCTCCAGTCCGGCAGGCCCTTTCAGGCAGGATTCATTTGTTAAGTTAAGTGGAACAGGTAAGCAGATCGATCCGTTTGTTTTCTTCGATAAAGGAAAGATCTATCTCTATCATGTGAAGCTGCAAAACGGCAACAGGATCTTTGTAACAGAGATGAAACCCGATCTGTCGGATGTGATTCCCGGCACTGAAAAAGAATGTATCTCAAGCAGCGAAGGTTGGGAGAATACGGCGAAAGCTGAGTGGCCGGTAGCAGAAGGCCCGACTGTACTGAAGCATAAAAATACTTATTACCTGATCTATTCTTCCAACGATTTTCGGAACAAGGATTATGCAGTGGGATATGCTACTTCGCGGTCTCCGACAGGGCCATGGAGAAAATATGCGGGTAACCCGACCATCAGCCGGCATACTGTTGGGCATAACGGAACCGGGCATGGTGATGTGTTTGCTGATAAAAATGGTCAGCTATACTACGTACTACATACCCATAATACAGATGAGCGTGTATCGCCCCGGGCAACTGCGGTAGTGAAATTGAAGTTTAAGCCTGCAAAAGGTGGAGAAGATGTACTGGAGGCGGATGGTGGATCATTTGAGTTCCTTCGTTCAGACGTCCCAGCAGAAAAAACATTTGCTATCAAAAACGTTAATGTCATTCCGATGACGTTAAGTGGCGACGTAATAACCAATGCAAGCCTTATCATCCGAAAAGACCGGATCGTGTCGTTGAAAGATGCCCAGCGATTTGCGCAAATGGCGAAAGACAACGGCACCTGGCTATCTCCTACCCTGACAACTATGAAATGGATACTGAGCCAGGCCCGCTCGCTGGATGAATTGCGCCAGTCTCCTACCCTGTAGTATGTGCACCCGCTGCTGCAAAGCAAATGGTTGACAGCTAACAGCTATAACCGGAATACCTCTGCTGATCGCGTTGCCTATTTTCAAAAAATGGTTGACTTCCATACCCGCCTGGTAAAGGCTTTTCATGCTGCCGGAGTACCAATGGTGGTGGGTACGGACATGAACCTCTCCGGTGTGGTAGCAGGCTTTTCCACGCATGATGAGATGGAACTGTTGGCGGAAGCAGGACTATCGCCTAAAGAGGTCTTAGCAGCTGCTACGCGGATGCCCGCTACCTGGCTTGGGATCGATAGTCTGATTGGGACTATAGAAGCAGGTAAACGGTCAGATCTTTTATTACTGGAGGACAATCCCCTGGAAGATGTGAGGAATGCGCGGAAGATAGCGGGTGTTTTTGTGAATGGACGATGGGTTGATCAGGCAACTATCCGGGATATGATGGCTGATCTTTCCAGGCGTAATACTGCAGCAAAAGATCAATATGACTGGAAAAAGACAATCAGTCAATAGTTTTCCGTTCATTGTGTACTCCGGTGAACCGCTCTCAGCCGGGCCTCTATCAGGTCGCTGTTCCCTGTGCCCGTTGTACGCAAGATGATCTTCCCCTCCGGGTCGATAAGTATCTGTGTTGGAAATGCTTCCACCTTGAACCTGTTTACGATAGAAGAACCGCTTTTATCTTTGTTGTCCTCAAAGAGATGTGTCCATTGCATCTTGTTTTCCTTAATCAATTTACGTAGCAGGGCCAGGTTTTTCTTTTCGTCATACGCAATGTTCACAATGGAAAGGATATCCCGATACTTTTGATCCAGGCTCACCAGGTCTGGTATGGCGCTAATGCAGGGATTACACCAGGATCCCCAGAAGTCAAGCAACACGTATCTGCCGCGCAGCGCATTGAGCGCAAAAGCCTCTCCATCCATAGCCGCGCAGGTAATGGGATAAACATATTGGCCGGGCTGGCTCCCTGTGATGTCCTCTCCTTTTCCTGCGTATTTAAATACGATCCCGCGACCCATTGGATCAATGTCAGCGATGTTGTATTTGCTACCCTGCACAAGTATTGTATCTCCCAGGTTGTAAGAAACCGGCGATGCATTATACGGACGCTCGCTGACAAAGATCTTTGTATTGACGGAGTCATAGAAATAGGGCGGATGATAAGCAGTGACACAGGCGATAGCAAATTCTTTTCCCCCGATCTTCGCCGTGCCTGCCCTGTATTCGTTTACAAAAGCGACGATATAATGCTGCTGTTCCTCTGCATTGCAGTACCTGAAGGCGGTTTGATAAGGTGACATTTGAAGGTTGATCCTGCGATCATATACCTTTCCCTTGTATGCAAACTGGTAGTCCACCTCCTGGCCAGGCACAAGGTCTTCCGCGTTTTCTGCACCCGGACCTGGCGCCGCGGTATCATAGACCAGCTGTTTGTCGTCGCTAAAATCAAGATTATTATTTGTATCTGTTATAAGCACCCGTTTGCCCTTAGCCGCAATGCCGGAGAGGATATGTACCGTATGCTTTATCGGGAGGCGGCTCAGTGACAATGTATCCGTGTGGTATCTGCCAAGCTCTTTTACAAGCATTTCCGGCGGCATCTTACCATTCAGGCGCTTATATAATTCATACATTCCCTGCGGGGGCTGGAGATCTAATTCCTTGATCATGGTTTGAGTAAGGTTCGCGGGTATTCCTTTAAAGCTGCGGGCAGTATCAAAGTTGAAACTATAGGGCCCGTAGACATTAGTAGGACTTACTTTTGGCGCCCCGGGGCCTTTTCCGGCAATCTTCTTTAACGCAACCCTGATATCAGGTTGCCGGGCATAGGCATCTCCAGCGAACAATCCTGAAACTGCGAGGAACAGGAAAACGGTTAACGAAAGTATTATCTTAATCATTATAACCCGGGTTTTAGGTACGAAAAGATAATACTTATGTTAAAATATTCAACTGTCCGGTTTCGTACAAGGTGTGTACGAAACTGATCAGCGACTGTCGCCATTCGCTTAATCGCGCACGATGGATGATTCTTTAACAACCTGCCATCTCCCGGAAAGGTTCTCCCAGAATACGGTTAAGAACTTTCTATTCGATATCCCATTCAATTCCAGGTCGCGGGTGATCACCACCATGCCCATGTTGCCATCGCATACAGCGTAATGGTATTCTGTTTTGGTGGACAATGGTTCCAAATTCGCATCCTTGTTTCCCTGAACAAAAGCGACCAACTGTTCTTTGTTCATGGTTGCTACCCCTCCCTGCTTATCAACATTTACTATCAGGAAATTATCTGCATAGATTTCCTTAACATAGGGCACATCAAAATGCGTGGCATGATAGATCAGCTCACGGGTTAATTCAATTAATTCCTGACTGTTCATTTTGTAGTTTTTAAAGATTATTGCAACACCTATGCCTGGGGCTAACTTGTTGCGAATCAGCAATTTGTTGTTTTACCTGAATTTTATCTTCACTGTATTTCGCTAAATCTCAAGTGGATATACGAAATACAGGAATCTTGCTGCTGCGCAGCCGGATATTGACGAACGGTTACGCCGTTTCCCTGAAAACCTTTATATTCAGACAGCCATTTAGAAAGACTAAACCGTTCCCTTATGAAAAAAACCATTCTTGCCTTATTGCTGCCGGTGTTCGTTATACTAAGTGCCTATCGGCTCTCGCAACAAAAGCATGCAACTGATGCTGTTGTCAATGCCAGCGTTAAGTCACGCATCGATGCTACCCTAAAGCGCTTTATAGATTCTAACAAAACCGTCGGGTTGTCGGCACTTATATTTGAGAAGGGCAAAGAAGTATATTATAATGCTTATGGTTTTGCCGACCGTGAAGGTAAGGTAGCGATGGACCGCAATACCATTGTGCGTATTTATTCTATGACCAAGCCAATAACCGGTGTGGCATTGATGACGCTTTATGAAAAGGGGGCTTTTCAACTCGACGATCCCTTATCGAAATATGCGCCTGAATTTGCGGATATGAAAGTGTGCAAGGGTGTAGATGCCAATGGCAATTTTATACTGGAACCTGCCAAACGGCCTATCACCATTCGCGATCTTACCCGTCATACGTCCGGCTTTGCTACGGAGGATAATCCTGTTTTGGCTGCCGCTATACAAAAGGTACAGCCAATGAATCCGGACAATACCCTTTCTGAAATGGCGAAGAAGCTGGCCAGCCTACCCTTGCAGTTTCATCCGGGCGATGAATGGGCTTATGGCATTTCGGTAGATGTACAAGCTTACCTGGTGGAAAAGCTGTCAGGTAAACCATTTGATCAATACCTGAAAGAAACCATTTTCGATCCGTTGAAAATGAGCAATACCAGGTTCATGATCCCTGAAAAAGATCAAAAAAGACTGGCAGCACTATACAATCGCAGCGAGGATGGTACATTAACCCGCATGCCTGATGAACGGGCCAATTTTATGCATACGAAAGAACATGCTTTAAAACCCGGTGGCTGGGGGCTCACCTCAACTATTGATGATTATATGAAGTTTGCACAAATGCTGGTGAATAAAGGCCGTTCAGGGAATGTGCGGATCCTGAAACCTGAAACAGTTGAGCTGATGGCAACAAATCAGCTGCCGGATACTATTTCAAAACGCATGTGGCTGCCAAGTAAAGGCCGGGTAGGTTTTGGAATTGATTTCGCGGTGCGAACTGAAGCACCTCACAGTAAAGATGAGAACAATGGTGTAGTGGGTGAGTTTTTCTGGGATGGGGCTGCAAGTACATTATTCTGGGTGGATCCTAAGAATGATCTGACGGCGGTGTTGTTTACACAGCTGATGCCGTTTGATAAAGTGAAGCTTCATAAGAGTTTCCGGGATGCGGTGTATGGCGTGTATGAGGGGAAGAATGGGACCAAGTAAATTGATTTTCTTATTTCCTAATAGACGTTTCTTTACCCAAAAAACCTTTGCCACCATGAAAAAAGCAAACAAGAAAAAGCTCACCCTGGACAAAATTAAAATTGCTAAACTAAGCAATACCAGGCAACACCTGCAGGCTGCAAGTTACCCTACAGAGGCACTGACCTGTGCTGTTTGTGATCCAATGACGATCACAGAAAACGCCATTATATAACCCAAAGCCGCATAAAAGCGTAACGCCCCGGCAAATGTGGAGGCGTTACGCTTAAAAAGCAAAAGAGAAAAAGATCAAAAGGGCAGAAAAGATATCCGAAATTCAGCAACGGGAGTCGATTTATTGGTCGTTTTAATGAAGGGCTCATTATAGTTGTTCCCCTTGCCGATGGCTCTCGCCGAAACAATACTATTTATTCCTCCCCTGATACCCAGGATAAGGTATTTTCCAATCAGGTACTCAAACCCAGGCCCGCTCTTCAATTCAATGGTGTTATAGCTAAAGCGTTCGGGCAAGGCAACATTAGCTGACTGGTAAAATGAAACATAGGTATTGTAATTCGAACCGAGATAAATCCATGCGTTGCGGAACAACGACTGCTTAAGCATTGCGCCCTGGGGAAGATCCACTATCAGTTGCAAGCCTTTGTTGTTAAGTTTGTGGAAGTAATTGATCACTGGCAATACCGGAAGCGGCGCAGATGGATCGATCAACACCAAAGCGCCCAATGAAAGATAGGTATCGGCTGTACGCTTTAATGGAAAGGCGACACTGCCATTGAAATTAAATCTCCTGATGGTTTTCAGGTTGTCAGAGATACCTGTAAAAACGGCGGAATAAATAACCGGTGTGTGAAAGATGGCATCCGTTCTCGAATAATTGAGGGACAGGCCCAGTGTGCTTTTTGATATATTACCCGTGTTAACCTTTGGATCAGCCAGTTGGTTGTTGGTTTCCCGGATATCGAAAAAATTTTCGGTATGATAAATGGATGCACCGATAACATTTCCATTCCAACTGCTGATGGGTAGAGTAAAGTAAGAGCTGATCCGGACATTACGGCTTTCCCCGTTGACAAAATCCTTTCCATTCAGTTTTGAGTCGAAGTGGCCCGCACCAAAAAAGTCTACCGTAACAGCCGCCTGGCGGAGGGACGGGAAGCGGATCGCATGTTCCTGTGCTTCGCTACGGAGGGTGTCGGCCGGGTGTTGGCTGGCCATACTGAACATGTTTTGGCCATAGGCACCGGTAGTGCACAGGAACATAGCGGTCATCAAAAGGTTTATTCTCATTTTTTATTTTTTATCCGGTGCAAAATCAAGTGATACTGAATTCATGCAAAAGCGTTTGTGTGTAGGCGGCGGCCCGTCGTCGAAAATATGTCCAAGATGGGAATCACAGCGTCCGCACAACACTTCGATGCGGTGTGTACCGAAGGAATCATCGGCCTGGTAATGCACGGCATTTGCACGGCTGGGCTCATAGAAACTGGGCCAGCCGCAACTGCTGGCAAATTTTGCATCCGAACGGAACAGCAGGTTTCCGCAAACTGCACAATAATAAGTACCACGGGTGGTGCTTTTCCAATATCTGCCGGAGAATGGCCTTTCAGTATCCTTTTCCCTTGCCACTGCATAAAGATCAGGCGAAAGCACCTTCTTCCATGCTGCATTGCTGACATGTAGTTTGGTGGTATCGGTGTTGGAATACCAGGGATTGTGTTCGTGTCCGCGGATTGAAGCAGGATGGCTGCGATTTGACCGCGTATTACCTGCTGCTTCTCCGGCAAACTCAATCAGGCCTTTGCCATCGACAAAGCCGGTATGGTTTGCGAGCACCCGGCCATTTTCATCAAGGATGAGCAATGCAGGCAGGCCGTCGACCTGCCAGGTCCTGGCGAGCTCCACACCTTCGTTCTTTTCAACATCGACACTGAAATTGACAAAGTGCTTATTGAAATAGGCCGCGGCTTCAGGATCTTTGAAGGTACGTTGCTGTAATTCTTTGCAGGGAGCGCACCAGGTAGCGAAGGCGTCGACAAATACTTTTTTATGACTGGCCTTCGCTGCGGCCAGCACCTCTTTATAGGATGTTGTGCTGAATTGGATCTCCTGCCCGTTCTTTTGCTGTGCCAGGGCCCGGAAAGAAAAAACGGAAGTGATCAGTACCAGGTAAGATACCATAAGGGCGGATCTGAGCAATTGATGCTTCATGATGATGATTGGTTTATAATTGAACGGATGATGATTTTTTTGCGGCGGCAATTCCCTGGTCAAGAAAATCCGTGTATGCTTTAATATCCAGGTTAAAGGCTCTCGGCCCGGCTGTGGGCTTGCCGTTCGGATCCAGCACCACGTAAAATGGCTGGGCGTTCGTGTTGAAACGTGCTGCCTGCAGGTCGCTCCATTTCTGCCCAAGCGTATGGATGGACTTTGACGAGATTGTAGAAACATACTTTTCAGCCTCGCTAAGCGGTGTGCGATCATCCACATATAGGGAGATCAGCACATAATCTTCTTTCAAACGTTTCAGCACTTCGGGATCGGACCAGACTGCAGCCTCCATTTTCCTGCAATTGGTGCAGCTCCAGCCAGTGAAATCAAGCAGAACGGGTTTGTGCACTTTTTTGGCGTAAGCCATTCCTTCTTCGTAATCGTAGAAAGCGTCGATGTTCCCCGGCGCATGAAACAAACCTGCATATTTGTGAGTGGAACCAGCTTCCGGTTTAGCCGGTGCTGCTGCACTCAGCGTAAATTCCTGTGTTTGTTGCGGCGGCAGCCAGCCACTGATCCCTTTCAGCGGCGCACCAAAAAGTCCTGGGATGAGATAAACGGTAAACACTAACACCAGCATGGCAAGCAATAAGCGCGGGATGGAGAGTGCCTGTACCTCTGAATCATGGCTCAGGCGGATCTTACCCAGCAGGTAGAAAGCCAGCACACCAAAAATGATGATCCAGATCCCCAGGAACAAGTCGCGGCTAAGCAAGCCCCAATGATAGGCAAGATCAACATTGGTCAGGTATTTGAAAGCCAGCGCCAGTTCAAGCAGCCCAAGTGTAACTTTTACCGTGTTCAGCCAGCCGCCCGATTTCGGTAAGCCTCTCAGCCATGACGGGAAGATGGCAAACAAGGTAAAGGGCAAAGCGAGGGCCAGTGAGAAACCGAACATGCCGCTTGCAGGACCGAGATAACTGCCCTTGCTGACCGCTTCGACAAGCAGCGTACCAATCAGTGGACCTGTGCAGGAAAATGATACCAGGGCAAGTGTAAAGGCCATAAAGGACAAGCCGATCCAGCCGCCCTTTTCAGATTGCCGGCCGACCCTGTTGACGAATACGGACGGAAGTGTGATCTCAAATGCGCCGAGGAAAGACAAGGCAAATACAACCAGGATGACGAAGAATAACAGGTTGAATGCAGCGCTGCTGGCCGCTTCGTTCAGGGCGGAGGCGCCGAAAACAGCGGTGATCAGTAATCCCAGTCCTACGTAGATGATAATAATGGAACAACCGTAGATCAATGCAGCACGGATACCCTGACTACGTGTTCCCGAGCGCTTGGTGAAGAACGATACCGTTAACGGCACCATCGGGTAAATGCAGGGCAGGAAAAATGCGGCAAGGCCACCTAAGAAACCCGCAAGGAATATGGATAAGATGGAATTGTTGTCGCCTGCAACAGCCATCTTAGGATCGACTGTTATATCAAAGTTGAGGTCCTCGGGCGGCAGACATTTCTGACCACTGCACACCATATAATGCACCAGGCCTGTAATATGTGTCGCAGGGTCTGTATATGTTATCAGCTGTTTAAATGTTACGCTTTTCTCGTGGTAAAGGATCGTCATCTGAAATGTCGAATCATAGCCTTGCCTGGCGGCGGGGCTTTCGGTGACGCCGTTCACAAGATAGTAGTCTTCGTTATTGGTAAACCGGAAGGAAGTTGGAACAGGCCCACCTTCATCTAAGAACTGGGAGTATAAATGCCAGCCCTCATCGATACGGGCGGTAGCGGTGATCTCCACCTGATGATCGCCCGCAGGCGAGGCGGCAAAAGTCCAGTGGACCGGGTTATCAATTTGGGCAAAAGTGGCAACATGCACCAGACAAGCAATGATTGTAAGCAGCTTCTTCATGTATTCTTGTATTGCGGTGCACCCTGCACCTTGTTCAGGAAACAAAAGTGTCCAAATTTCTTTTCTCCGATTTTAACTAAAGTGAAAATTATCCTGGATAATTCACCGGATTTTTGGGTAAAAATTAAACATCATCTATTTAATCATTCATGCTATGGAAATGAACATCAAGAAGGCATCGATCCTTGCCATGCTAGCCATTGGATGCAGCTTTACCTTTATCGCTCCGGCTGCAAAAGCACAGGATACACCCGTACAACAGACGCTGACCAAAGGTGATAAAGCACCGGAATTTTCGCTGAAAGACCAGGACGGAAAGACGTTTAACCTGTCTGATGTTGTAGGAAAGAAAAAACTGGTGCTCTTCTTTTATCCGAAGGATGAAAGCCCTGTTTGTACCAAAGAAGCCTGCGCTTTCAGGGATGCTTACGAAAAATATAAGGACGCCGACGCAATGGTCATCGGTATTAACAATGGTACCGTAGAAAGCCACAAGGCCTTTGCGGTGAAAAATCACCTGCCGTTTACGCTATTAAGTGATCCGGGGAACCTTGTTTTAAATAAGTTTGGAATTAAAGAACAGGATTTTGGGAACAATGTAAAAGTGAGCGGCCGTGAAACTTTTGTGATCGGTCTGGATGGTATGATCGTTTACAGCTTTCGGGATTTTATGAAGGGGGATGAGCACTCGCGACAGGTTTTAGGTTACCTGTCAGGCAAGTGATTGGTAGTTTGGTGAGCGCCGGTTAAATGAAAATTTGCCGGCGCTTTTTTGATCTGCCTTATCAGTTCCGATCGGACATTCATTGGTACTTTTTTTCCCCCGGGCTATAATTGGGTGCATTCAATATTATACTTCAACGACCACTTTACCATTTCATTAATTACCGGTTCCAGATCCTTTCCGCAATCCGTTAAACTGTACTCCACGTGCGGCGGAACGACAGGCATCGCTATCCTGTTAATGATGCCGTCGAGCTCCAGTTCTTTGAGCGTTTGGAAAAGCATCTTTTCGGTAATCGCCGGGATGGCCCTCCTTAATTCACCATATCGTTTCGTCCCTAAAAACAGCTGCCGGATCACCAGCGGTTTCCAACGGTTGCCCATCTTATTGGTAATAAATGTAACGGGACAATTGGTTGTAACCAGCTTTTTATTGAACTGATTGGTAGAACTCTGTTTTGCATTTGCCATGATACATACTATTTGACGGGTACTTTATACGAAGTCTCTACAAAGATATTTTCTTTTTAAAACCAGGTGCCTACTTTTTGGTAGGTACTTTTCTGGTGGTATGTACAGAAATAACTTTGCATCAGTTAAAATGAAAGAAACATGAAAATTACAACAGCAGGCTCATTAGGTAATGTAGCCACACCATTAGTGAAAAAACTGGTTAAAGCAGGTCACGAAGTTACCGTTATCACAAGTAATCCGGATAAAAAATCCGCTATAGCGGCATTGGGTGCAGCAGCAGCGGTTGGTTCAATAGCCGATGCGCGCTTCTTAACTGAAAGTTTTAAAGGCGCTGACGCCGTTTACGCCATGATGCCTCCATCTATGGGCGCGGAAAATATGATTGGAAATATTGTCCAGGCAGGGCAAGCGTATGCAGAGGCCATCAGGGATGCCGGGGTTAAGCGGGTGGTTTTCCTTAGCAGCGTTGGCGCAGATGCACCTGAAGGAACAGGCCCTATCAAAGGTGTGCACCGGGTAGAACAACTACTCCAGCAATTAGCAGGTGTAAATGTCACCATTTTGAGATCCGGCTTTTTCTACATTAACTTTTTCAGAGATATCCCTTTGATTAAAAACAGGAATCTCTTCGGTAATAATTACAGCGGAGATGATCAGCTGGCGCTTACACATCCCGAGGATCTTGCCACTGCCATAGCGGAAGAACTTCAACATAGAGGGAACGGCCTTGAAGTCAAGTATGTTGTAAGTGATATCTCAACAGGCAATGAGGTAGCTTCATTGTTTGGCCAGGCGATCGGCAAACCGGAATTGTCCTGGACAGTTGTTCCGGACGAGCAGTTGAAACAGGGAATGACCGATGCGGGCCTTCCTGCAGAATTAGCGGGCCTGATAACAGAATTAGGACAGGGTGTAAGAGCTGGTATTATTACCAAAGACTTTTTTAATAAAGGGGCAAAAGTTAGCGGGAATACAAAACTGGAACAATTTGCGCTGGAGTTTAAGAACAGGTATCAACAGGCATAAGAAAGCACTAATAAACTTAGGGCCTGTAGGCATAAACAATTTCGTAAGCCTCGGCCCTCTGTTTTTTTGGCACCTTTCCGATCCGCAGATCGCGCAACTGAGGAGTAGGCTCGCAGATATAGTATTTCTCCCCATTGTAGATAATAGGATCTCCGTGGGCTTTGTCAAGACTTACAGCAACTGTTACATGCATTGGATAAGTGAGCACGAGCATGGGCAGATGGTAGATTTCTTTGACCAGGAAGAAAAAAAGTGCCGAATGGTCTTCACAGTCGCCCTCTTCGTAAAGCAGGGTCTGTTCCGGGTTCAGACGTTTTTCCTGGCCAAAACTGACCTTATCAGATTTGTATTGAATGGCATAACGGGTAAAGCACATCAGATAGTCGATGCCCTTGATGATACTCATACGGTCAGTGATCTCCCGGAGCTGGGGGATCAGCGAATTATAAGTTTCCTGACTCATCGGGACATTAAAGTACAACTTGTAATCCGCTACAGGATAGTTGGCATAAAAGTTTCTCACCTGCTCGTTCGTCCGGATCATAAAACGATATGTCTCTCCCTGGTACTCAAATGAAACTTCTCTATTACGATAATCAGCCGATTTGAACGCAGGGATCTTGCTGAGCTTATAGGAAAAGGGGCTTCCCTCCTGTCCGGGTATAATGATCCTGCGAAGCGGCCGCGCTTCCAATGCCGCACTGTATTTGTAATCATGATAATTCAGACATACATACTCCTTACCATTGCGCATATGCGAAGGAACATTATAAATATTCTCATTGCACTGCGCAAAAAAGAGAAGTGTATCTCCGGTAAAAGCCAGCTCGGCATCAAAACCGCTTTTGAGCAGGAAGTACCATTTGTACAATGTGTAGCGGATGTAATTGTCTTTCTTGGGGCTGATAGCCTCGGCTGTTTTCCGGATCAGTTGGTAGTAGAGCCAGTCATCCGGATGATGCATTTCCCGATATTGGCGCAAGATAGCAATCAGCCCTTCGTAATGCGAGGTGTCCATCTGCGCATAAAAATCCATCACGCCAGCTTCTGATAAAGGGGGAAGGAAATCCACAAACTTAATCCCCTTGTAAAACAGGGTAATGGAATCGCCGTAAAAATCAATTGTAGTATTTTGAGGCAGCTGACGGGCATAGATACTGCTGCTGCTTACGCATAAAAGAAGTAAAAAGCTTATGTTCCTTATCCACTGCACTTTTGTTCATTTTCTACTATAAGTTAGGGAAAATTAACAATAAAGTAATATTAAATTTTGTACATAAAAGAACAAAGCCCGCGCTACGCGCAGGCTTTGACAAATTTCAGCGATCCCTATGGAACAGCATTCGAACCGGCCATTCTCATCGTTTCACCAGCCGTATAAGCCAGATCAGTATGATAGCTCCTACCAGGGCCACAATCAGTGAGCCTACCAGGCCACTGCCGATATGGATCCCAAGCTGGCCGAAAAGCCAGCCACCCAGCCAGCCGCCTATTATGCCCACAATAATATCCACAATAATTCCAAACCCTTCACCACGCATAATTTTCCCGGCAAGCCAGCCGGCTATGCCGCCGATAATAATAGTCCAAATCATAAGGTGATGTTTACATTTAAGGTTCAATTTAGTATATAATATTGTTATTACATAAATAAATTATATGATTACTGGTACCATATTAACAAGCGGCGGCTGTGTGTACAGATTGCTTAGAAATCGTAAATCGTATAAGTAACGCCTGCTGACCAGGGACCATAGCACGGGTTTGTTGTACCCTGCACATTCCTCCAACGGAAAGTAAAGTTGCCCGGGAAAGATGCATTGGTAACACCGGGAAGATAGAACTGCAGCTGCGATATACGCCTTATCTCCCAATAGTATACTAAACCATCGGTAGTAGCCGGAGAGCCGGAACCAACGACCAGGGATTGTATATGTACATAATTGGCATCCGGATCCCCTGCTTTTTTCACCTGCACCTCGCTGGCCATATTAGGCGTAAAATTCTGACAAGCGCCCGGGCCTGCTACAACATAGCTACCGGCTATCGTTCCGCAATCAAGCACCGAAAGCGGCGGCGTGGATGGTGTGGCAGGCGTGATATACACCTCGTCTATCCGCTGACATGGGTCGAGGCCGACAGCAGTATATTTGGATATGTATGCATAGGGGGCGGTAATAAGGAAACCGTAAGGGGCCGGACAATCCGTATATACAGCGAAAGATCCTTCTATATCAGTGAAGGCGCCTGCGGCGAGGTATTGATCCGGAATATCTGCTCTGGTATAAGTAAGGGTATACAGTTTTATACCCGGCTCGTTAGGATCATCCCCGGTATAGACAAGCGAAGTGGGGATAATGCTTAAATCCGACCAGATGACGGTAGTACCGTTTTTAATCCGAATCCTTCCTTTGCTGAACTGGGCAGCGTTATTAGGATTCACCATCACCAGGTCGTAAGAGCTGCGGATTTTCCATTCTATCGTCAGCGAATGCTTGGCATTCTGGCAGTCATAAATGGTATGCTGCAAAGTGTTAAGGGTATGAGGCCCGACAACAGCGAGTGAAGGGTCTTCACAGATCTGATCGGGTGTGGACAATACTCTGCCGGAGTGGTTTGTTTTGATCTCCCGGCCTTCCGCATCTGTCAGTATGCCTGGCACGCTGATATTGAGCGGGACAGTAATTGTCTGGCCCTGCCGTTTTTCCTGGCTGGCCAGGACATTGGAAATGCTTCCTTTAGCGGCTACCGGGGCTGCTTCTTTTTCATCACGTTGGCAGCCGCCTGCGAGCAGGATACACAGTGCCAAGCAGCTGAGGGTTTTCAGGAACGTGGGTTTACTACGGGAAAAGATAGTTGATTTCATAACAAAAGGGAGAAATGGGTTTAAGGATAGGTGTCTTTATGTCGTTGGTAAAATAGTGTACGCGACTGCAGTAGTTCCGCAGTGAGGTTTTTAAAATATGCTAAAAATAAAGCGGCCGTCACAAAATTACTTTTGCGACGGCCGCTTTGATAAGCTGTTTAATTATGAATGTTATTTCCTCATGGTATATTTTAATGAAGCATCCCCTAACTCACTGACACTAACACAATACCATTTCTTGTTATCCTGTAGCATCACTTCATAACGAATACCAGTTTTATTTGTAACCTCGGTGAAGCCGTAGATCTGCTGGCTACTATATTTTCTCTTTAATGCGGATGTTATCTTCATGGGCAGATTAGTTTCCGGGCTGTATCTTAAAGAATACACCATGTTACCGTCATCGTTAAACCAAATCCTGCTGGAAGTTTCGCCTTGCGTGAAGGATACCATATGATAGCCGTGGTCCTTTGTCCAGGTAACATATTCGGCATCGGGGAACATGAGTGAGAACATATCCAGCAGTGGTTTGCCAGGGGCGGCCATTACCTGTGACAGACAGCCTAAGGCCAGCATCAGCGAGAGAATAAAATGCTTTTTCATCGTTAACAGTTTAATGTGGACAATTTTGTAATTGATGATACAAATGTAGAGCAGGGGTCATTCTCAAAATTGTACAAAACCGAACAGAATTTTATTTCCAGCTGATTAAAGGATGTATATGCCAGGCAACAGCATTGTGGAATTTCCCCACGATCTTTTTGGCTTTAAATTCGATATTGTGTTTGTAATACAAATATAGGGGAAGTGGGGGGATATTCCTTACTCCTCTACCGTAACCGCATCATGTGCCTCAGCCTCAATGCTCTTAATGGCAGCATTTCTATCCGCCGGATTAGCGAACAATACACTCTTCACCATTGCCTTTCCATTCGGGGCATTTATAACGAAGTAGAAGTGGTCGTCTGCGGACTTCATTCGTTCAAATTTGTTATCGTCCCTCACTACTGCTTTTAACGCTTCTATGCCTGTATTGCAGGCAGCCTTGGAATGGAATGGCCCGCCAGTAAGGATAACTTCCCCGGTTTCTGCTTTCAGGTCAAAGAAGAACTGATGATGCTTACCTGTTCTGATAATAAATTTACACATGGAATTTGGAGTTGATTGTTGCTGAATATAACATTTTTTAAGGGAAATGGCATTATATTCATTATTGTTCCCGTTGCATAAACATCCAACGTTGCCCCTCCAGGTCCTCACAGCGGTACCGCCGGCCCGGAAATCCATCTTCCGGGGGAGAAAGAATGACTGCGCCAGCTTTCTTTGCACGATCGTAATGAGCGTCTACGTCACTTACATAGACTAGCAGACCATTAATAATCCAAGGTACCTGGGACCATTTTCGGGCTTGTTCACAATGCTGCCGGTGTCTCGCGGGAGATTCATAATCCGGTGTAGGAGTAGCCAGCATAATCATGTTATTATCCAACCCCAGCTCTCCGTGCGAGAGCCGTCCATTATCATCTACCATGCGCATCTCTTTGCGCTCTGTAAAACCAAAGGCTTTAACCAACCATTCTAAAGCAGCAATACCATCTTCGTAGGCCAACATGGGAATAATTGCCTGCATAGTCATAGTTTTGGGTATCGATTAAGATATGGAAAAGATAAGCATTTTATCAGTTTCCAGCGCCATCCTGTATACGCGTATCGACCGCAATCCAGTTCAGCTCCCATGTCTTTCCTCCGTTGTCTGAGAATGATTGTTCGAAGCGGCAGGAATCGGGTGTGATCTCTGAAATAACAAACTTCACCAGTATAGCGCGGCCGTTGAGTGTTTCCTGTGAATAGAACTCACCCCGGCCATTTTTGAACTCCCCGATCGTTGGCGTGGTCATCACTCCGCTTTTCATGTTGGCGAAGTTGAGGCTCCACTGATGCGCCTGGGGATTGTAGAGCCGCAGGCTTATTCCTTTAAAATGACCAGCTGATCCGTCAGCCGTAAGTTCCACCAGGTTGGCCATTCCGTTAAAGACCTTTTTGACTACTGTTGTGCCCTCATATTCCACCCAGGTTTGCGTACCGCTGAGCGGGTCTACCATCCTTTTGAGCTTCGTTTTCCAGGTGCCGATCTCGAAATCAAAATCGTGCTGGCCATCACGTAATCCGGAGCTATCGGACAGGGCTGGTTTCATTACGGATGGCTTCGGCTGGGCTGTTCCCTTGTATCCTATAAAAAAAACACTCAAACCGACCAACGGTAAAAAAAAGTGCTGTCTTTTAAATAAGCCGTGTATTCCTTTCACCATAATTATTTATAGTTTTATGTAAGTTAAAATTGATATTTTTTACATAAAAAGGAGCTTTAAATTGAAAGAAGAATAGCTCATTAACTTTATAATCAAAATTATCTTATGCTGAAATCTTTGGATAATAAACCTATCGACGATCTGAACCTGTCCATACTGCGCGAGTTATGTAACAATGCGAGGACGACAACGGCCGAAATCGGGCGTCGTATTGGGCTGACAGCGCCAGCAGTAGCCGAAAGGGTTAATAAACTGGAAGAAGCGGGTTATATCAAAGGATTTCACGCGATATTAGATTTTGACAAGATAGGGCTAAACATACAGGCGTTTATTGCTTTTAAATGCCGCCATAAACATCATGATATAAAGAAGGTGATCACTTCTATTCATGAGATCACGGAATGGTATACTGTTACGGGGAATGCCAGCATGCTGTTAAAAGTTATCACTGGCTCCCGCGATCAGCTGGCGAAAGTAATTGTCCAACTTGAAGAGTATGGGGAGACGAATACTTCACTGATCCTGGAAGGGCAGGCGGAGATGAATATTTTGAAGAATTACCAGGAATGAGAGGTAGTAGCGACTGTCTGCGTTCAAACGCCGAAGGCCGCTGCTACCAATTTATTCCTTTATCGATTCAATATTTCGGTACCGGAGGCAACCACTCACTTGCAGAAGGAACTGTACGCCCTCCAGGTCCTGCATTATTTCCATTACCATCCTGTGTCATCTGCCAGTTCAACGTATACATAGTATGCCACATATCCACATTAATTGCTGCTGCAGGAATATTGGGCGTGGTCACTAACAGATTTCCCGACGGCGCATTTTTACCAACCTGGTAAATAGTCATGCTATAATCAGCCGGAGCATCGCCGGCATTGCTATAATACAGCACAAACAGAAAAGTTGATAAGTTATCTCCAACTGCCACCAGGTCAAGATAGGTAACATTCCCGGGCAGGCTTAATACCGGAGATGGACCATTGTTATCAGAGAAACAACTTACAGGCTTCCCATTCAGATCAAAAGCCTGTATCCTGGCAATATTAAGGTTATCTGATGTCGCCTGTTCCAACACCAGGATAGTACCATCATAGGAGCAGGTAATTGCCACAGGTGAAAACAATAACCCCGCCCTGCCATTGCTGCCATTATAGTCCAGTGCTTTTCCTGCAAAAGTGAGCGCCATTGGAGTGTTATCATCTGTTAATCCTCCGTCCGGCGCGAGTGGAGTGATCATCATCTTACAATTTTTCGTATTAACACCAATAGCGTATTTACCAGGATGCAGGGTAATAGCGTCAGGAAAAAACTGAAATCTTCCGTAGCTATTCTGTCCGGTAGACATATCAAAGGTTCCGGATCCATCATCCAGTTTTACTTTCCGGAGATGATATCCGCCATCCTTATACGGATCATTACCAGCCTTCCGCGGATCAATATAATAGCTGCCCAGGTCAGGGTACGCAGGATCAGGCTCCGGATTGTCATTTTTATCCAACTGAAACATGCCATTCTGCATCAGGAATTTGGGGGGAAAGCAATCATATACCAATTGCGATAATCCTGAAAATGCGCAGGTAGGAAATTTCACATCCGTCATTGCTATACCAGGGATATCTGCATTCAGGAAAGCATATAACTGTCCGGGAGACTGGTTCGAACAATCTGTAATTCCTAATCCTGCCGCCTTGTAGGAAAGTCCCACCATACCGTAACGCTGACTGATTGCGATCCCCATCCATTCTGAGATAGCATTTCCATCCTGACTATTATTTGCATTGGCCAGGGTAGCAGTTGGAGGCTGAGATCGCGGCATCCAGCTGTATTGCCCATTATAACCCAATATGGCCGTGTGCTGATAAATGGAATTACTATCCAGCGGGATTGGCTTTTGCAGGAGGTACATTGTAATATTTGCAGTATAATCTTCATTATTCTCCAATACGCCGGTAGTAGCTTTTCCTGCCATCCAATTATCGATATAGAAATCCACTTCGAACTTCACCTTTCCACCAAGTGTATTACTGAAATTAGCATTCAGCACCGGCGGATAATTAGAAGGATCAAGTGGTACGGGCTCAGATGTAACGGCGGCCCTGTTCTGCCCCTGGTAGATCATTTTAGCAATATAACTTGCCCTGGAGCCGGAAGGAACCGCCGGGAAGGCGCCACGGCGGGGGTCCGGATGGATGGTAAGGCTGCTGGTGATAGTGGTGGAAATACTATTGGGGATCATATACGGACAATTCACCAATTCAATGATGGTTTGCGACATCTGGATCACATCAGCAGCAATATTGATAGCCAGCACTACCCATCCTGCAAATGGTATAGCATCCTCTATGACTTCTTCCGACATCTTCTCCTCACACCATTTCAAAACGGAACTTAATCCTATATTAAAGACAATTTGACTAGCACTGGATATTGCGCTCCAATCTATCTTCTTATTAGCAATACCATCATATCCAATTTCTCCTCCAAAATACGTTATACCAAGTGTCGCGGCTGCAGCAATAACCTTAGGATCTTTCAGAATCTTGTACAGTGGTACATAGGATTGCGCGGCAGCACCGAAGCTCATGAAAAAAACAGGGACTACAAAATTTAACAGGCCAGTAGAAATTGCTCCAATAACCATCCCTTTTCCAAAATTGAGGCACCCGATTCCAAAACCGCCGCCATAGATATTGGCAGAAACGGCGCCTTCCGGAAAGGTTAATTTCACCACCAATTCACCGGGAACGCTGGTATCAATAACACCCTTAATAGTATCAACCGCACTTACCCAACCTAAATAACGCATGTCGTCCCTGTCCAGTTTAATAGCATTCATCACCTCACTGGCTAATTCTCCGTCATCCGGGTACCAGTCAGGAGTGCTCATGGGATTACCATCTGCATCCAGGAACTGAATATATGCTCCTAAACAACGGATGTAATAATTGTCCAGCGTTAGTTCAACCTGTCGTTTACCGGAATCAACAACTTTTACGCTTGCCCGCAGGCCATAGGTTTCCGTTGTATCTGCAAGTGCCGCTGTCCAGTTGTCATCTTTTGAAATATGTGATTTTATATTTCCGGGGAGATAGACACCTTGTTCTTTAGCAATATTTTCGCCGGCAGATTGAACGCTATTACCTGTTTGGGCATGCCAGCAGGAACCTTTTAACCGCAGGTCATTTTTAGTGCTGACCAGTACCGCAGTCATAGCCTCGCCCGCTGCCTTCATAATATCATCCGTAGGAACGAGTGTTTGCTGCGTCCCCAATTTACCTGCATTAAAATCTACATACCGCGCCCATCCGGAATCCGTAGCAGGAGGACCGGCAGATTGCATGGCTGTGGCCAGGTTATTAATTAAAGCATAGGTGTTTGCTGCTTTGAACTGGTCCATATGCTCAAGTATGTAGCTGGCCGCATTAGGATCCATCGAATTCAAATCACAATGATGGGATATTAGTGCTTTGGCACTCTCCACATAATGCGTAACATGCGATTTTACTGCCGGTTGTCTATTGCTCGCTGCATTTTCCTCACTTTGTGACGGTGTCACCAAGATCGCTACATGATGAATTCCGTTCTTGCCGGGTAATGTTCCTGTTTTATTCTGATGCCTGATAGTATAGCGTATTACAGATCCATGCGGAACTTCAACAGCCTGCTCCGTATAATGGGTTAACTCACTGTCTTTAAACTTTTCCAGTGATGGGAACTGTTTCCTTGCATCGGCACGGGTTTCAGGAGTATGTTCCGCCAGTGGGTATTTCTTCCCGGCAATGTGTACCCAATAATCTTCGCCGGGCAATTTGTCGGAAAGATCTGAATGGAAAACATATAACTGTCCCTGAGCGGGTGTTTGCGATGATTTTTCGGAAGACATAAGAAATGGTTTTATGAAGTTTCGGGTTATGGAGAGTTAGGTATAATTGCTTAGAGTTGTAAGACTTGTTTGAAGACACCTGGCAATCCATCCTGGCCTTTTTGCCCAGAGCAATTTTTATCTGAATTATAGGAACTGCCGCCGCCTTTTCCCGGCTTACCTCCTGTTCCCAGATAGACGCTGTAGCTACCATTGATAGTGCTTTGCCCATGCGTTACTATGCAAGCTGAGGGGCCGCCATTACCACCTGCACCGCCACCGGCACTGAGAACACCTGCGCCGCCGTTACCGCCATTGCTGCCAGCCCCGGCCGTAATGGTACAAGTTTTATCAATATTCAGCGTTGCATCGCTCAATAAAATACCAAAACTGCCGCCACCCTGAAATCCGCCAGCACCGGGACAAAATTCATAGCATGCGTCACTGGTGCCTGATCCGCCTGATCCGCCTGAAATACCCATCCATCCAATTGGGTAGGTACAACAAATTCCATTCTCCAAACTGCTGGCTGTTCCTCCAGGGCCACAATTTGCATTGTTCCCGCTGCCGTGACACGTGAGACAACACATCGTACCAACTCCGGAATGACCATTGGCCGCATTAACCGGACTACCTGCATGAATGCTCACATTACTTAAAGAAACCGTAGTACCTTTATACGCCTGCAATACGATACTGGGCAAGGTACTCCCCCATTTAATTCCACTCATCATCGTATTACTAAAGCTGACGTTTGCAGATCCAGGCATAATCAGGAAAAGCGGAATCCCTATCAATGTATGGGTTGATACTGAGGTTTGATACTCCGTTGGCTGCCATCCGAACTGATCATCCAGTCCACCTACAAATTGAATGCTTTTAGTTATCTCAATATAGTTTTCAACAATAAATGAATCAGCTGCCAATCCTATAATGCCGTTAGCAGGGACAATCGACACTGCGTATGCGATTGTCCGGCAGGGATTTCCAGCCGTACCGCAGCCGGTACCATCTTTACCTCCTAGTGATACATAGACGCTGTCGCCGGCATTTTTTTTAATCCTCTTTTCTTTATCGGCTATGTACGTCCTGCAGGGAAGAAATTCGACTTTGGACAGATCATCATTCTTCATGAACCGTTTCAATTCACATGGGAGCCTGGTACCTTTAAAACTTGGAGGAGTGGGCCCCTTAGCACCTCTCATAAGCAGTTTCAATCCAAATTTCGTACTGGTTAAATTGCTGTGATCAAAAATAGTTCCGTTGACATTGGCAAAGCTGAAAACGGCATTCTGCAAAGAGGCCCCTGTAAAATCAGCATAACTGCAATCCCCCCTGGAAAAATCTGCAGGACCTTTGTCACTGGGGTTGATCTTTGCGTTCCTGAAATTGGCATTTTGCATACTGGCATTATCAAACATGGCGCCATTCAGCGTACAATTACTAAAATTAGCATTGTCGAGATTAGCGAAAGAGAAGTTAGCATTAGTAAGGTCCTGTCCACTAAAATCATGTCCCTGCAAATCACAGGCAGGACAAGTATAAGGTGTTTGTGAGAATCCTTTCATACATAGTAATAGCAGGAAACAGGCGATGATATGCTTCTTTTGCTGTTTAGAACAACCATGCATATTGTTTTTTTTCATAAGACATCATGTTTTAGAGATTAACAAGAGATTACTTCATACGTTTTCTGCTATTGCAGTTATTACTAATGCCACACATGGAATATTGCAGGAATGCCAGTCCTTTAGGCGTATCACTTAATCCAAGGGAGCTGCAATCAAAAAGCTTGTTACAAGCCAGATCCATACAGGTGAGGTAGCCCTTTCCTTCGTTAAAGATAGTTTTCAGGTTACCAATAGTTTTAAGAGAGTTATTCTGCAGGAAGATGGTAGTAAGCACTGTCAGCCCACTCAAATCCCCCACCGCGGTAAGTTTGTTATTGGACAGATCCAGGTAACTAAGATATATTTGCTGAGTGAAGTTTAAGTTTGAAATCTGGTTAACAGAAGCATCTACATAAGCCAGCGCACAGTCCGGATCAAAAATGATACCTGTGATTGCATTATTGGAGGCATCCAGGTAAAGCAGCAATGCATCTCCTGATAAATTCAGATTACCCGATAAATTATTATACGCAACTTTCAGTGTATTAATGGAGTTCAGTTTCTGGAAGAAATCACCATCTGTAAGCTTATTCCTTGATAGATCCAGGCTTCGGAGGGCAGTAAAATATTCCAGTCCTTCCAGGTTAGTAATATTATGGTTAGAGCAATCCAATACCAGTACCTGTGCGGCCAATGCGCGGGTAATCTTTACGGTAGCATCCCCCTTAAAGAGATAGTCAATGATGGCCTTTTTTAAATTAGGATCAGTAAATTGAATCACGCCGGCGGTATCCTGGTTATTGTTGCTGCAGGAGGGTTTTGTCCATACTGTTTGCGCAACATGCTGCGGATTACAATGAGTGGTATTCCATTTGGGAACTATCCATTGCGATCCCTGGCATTTGGCATTATCACCATTGGGGCATATGACAGGATTGTTCAGCTCAGGAAAAATTGTGGCGCCATAACCATCCTGGTTGATGGTAATAGTACCACAATGATACCCGTCAAGTTCCTGGCAGCAGGAATCCGGGGGAATCATTACCGCATCCGCAAAAATAGCGCTTGACACCGTTGCGCTGGTAAAAACGGCGCCCCCTAACTGAGAACAGGAGAAATCTACCCCAGCCTCTGCACTGTCAGCTGTAATGGTGGCGCTATTGAACTTCGCACCCTGTAATATAGCACTGGCGAAAATGACGCCCTGCAGCTTACTGCTGCTAAAATCTGCCAAAGGCATGACTGCCCCGCTGAAATTGGTATTCTGCAATGTGCCATCCTGGAAAAGTGTATTTACAGCATAGACATTAGTGAAACTAACCGAATTAAGCGCAGCTGAATTGAAGGAAGAATAAGATATATCCGCACCTGCAAAATCTGCGACGCCATGCAATTCCTTCGACTGAAAGAATGCATTGTTAAAAGTACAGTTATCTGCCAACGCACCTAAAAAAGATACACCGGACATAATAGCAGCAGTAAAATCGCCATGACGGAGGGTGGCATTTTTCATAATTGCGCCTGAAAAATCAGGACTGCCGCCGTTATTGCTGGTATAACATTTTACATTACCCAGGTTTGCATAGGTGAAATTAGTTCCGATAAATTTCGCATTATACAATGTAGCGCCGGAGAGGTTGGCATAACTCATAATTGAGCCAGACAGGTCAGCATCAGTCATGATACAGTTCTGGAAATTGAAATTTGTGAAATTACTGCCCTTCATCCTGGCGCCCGTGATATCTTTGTTGGCGAACGAAAAGGTAGAAGGGGTAAATCCGTTAATCCTGGTGTTACTGAGGTCTGTATAAGACCAGTAGACCGTAGGCCAGCGTCTGATCGGAAAGCCGTCTAAGTCGACAATAGTACCCACAAATTTTGTTCTCATCGTATCGAGACCAAGCCTGATGACCATATGCAATCCAAATAGCGCTCCTATAAGCTGTGCATTTGTGAAATCGGTAGCCGTTAAAGTAGCATATTGAAGATTAGCGTTACTCATATCGGCATTCCTGAAGATGGTATGGTCAAGGTTAGTGGCGGCCAG
>Ga0102590_1000470_pt1 | contig 89067 bp, 78 predicted proteins | sample AraplaMF_Col_mMF_FD_76859 | JGI IMG/M metagenome (GOLD analysis project Ga0102590, IMG submission 76859) | Arabidopsis root microbial communities from the University of North Carolina, USA - plate scrape MF_Col_mMF | ecosystem: Host-associated > Plants > Roots > Endosphere | place: USA... | reverse complement strand
TGCCCGCGACCGTGCGGTCGGAAACGGAGCCCGAGCCTAGTGCGACCCCGTTGTCGACGGTGGCGCTCGCATCCTTGCCCACGGCGACAGCGTCGGCACCCGTGGCGCCGTTGTTGTTTTCGTTGCCACCCCCGGTGGACTGGACGCTGAAGTACCTGATCTTGTTGGCCGTGACCGTGCTGCTCAGGTTCTCGATCGACTGGTTGGTGGCGAAGAGCTGCGAGCCGTTGACTGCATCGGTCGAGGTGCCGGAGATCCTGCCGGCCGCCACATTGGTGATCGTGCGTTCGCCGCCGAAGGTGCCGACGCTGACTGTGCCGATGGGCGAGGTACCCTGGAAGTTGTAGGTCGTGCCGTTGATCGTCGTGCTGGCGGTTCCCACCGCTGCGGCCGTTGCCGAGCCCGAACCCAGCGCCACGCTGTTCGCGTCGGCCGCGGTGGCGCCGAGGCCGATGGCCACCGCCGATGTTCCGGCAGCCGCCGCGTTCTTGCCCGAGGCAATGGCGTCGGCGCCCGTCGCGCCGTTGTTGGTTTCGTTCCCGCCGCCTGCGGAATTGACGCTGTAGTACTTGGTCTTGTTGGCGGTGACCGTGGTGCTAAGGCTCTCGATCGACTGGTTGGTGGCGAACAGCTGCGAGCCGTTGATGGCGTCAGTCGAGGTGCCCGAGATTCGGCCGGCCGCCACGTTCGTGATGGTGCGCTCATTGCCCACGCTGCCCACGCTCACGGTGCTCGTCGGCGTGGTGCCCTGGAAGTTGTAGACCGTGCCGTTGATGGTCGTGCTGGCCGTGCCGACCGCCGTGGCCGTGACCGAGCCTGACCCCAGCGCGACGTCGCCCGCATTGGCCGTCGCCGTTGCCGCATCGCCGATGGCCACGCCGCCCGCCTTGCCGGCTGCACCGGCTGTGGAACCGTTGCCCAGGGCCACCGAGCCCTGGCCGACGGCCTTGTTGCCATTGCCGATGGCAACCGCGCCATTGGCCTGATTGGCTGCCGTGGCCGAGGCCGTGCCGTCGTTGTTGGCAACGTTGTTGGCACCGCCAGTGAAGGCACCGCTGCCACTGGCATAGCTCGGATCGCCGATCGCCACGGCCCCGTCGCCGTAGGCGGTGTTGCCCGAGCCGATCGAGATGGCCTTGCCGCCCGCGGCTGTCGCGCCCTTGCCGATGGCCACCGCCTCCGCGGAACTGGCCGTCGCAGCACTGCCGATCGCGATGGTGTCCGCGGCATTGGCGCGCGCGCCGTTGCCCATCGCAACGCCGCTGGTGCCTGCGGCCAAAGCGTTCACACCGGCGGCCAGGGCGTTGATGCCGGTGGCGCCGTCGTTCGCATAGTTCGCCTGCTGCGTGCCATTGTCGTTCACGGCGTAGTAATGGATCTTGGCGCCGTTCACCTGGGTGGTCAGCTGGCTCAGGTTCACCGCATCGGTGGGCGCCACACCCGGCGCCACGTTGGTGATCACGGTGTTGTTGGCATTGATGCCGGTGTTCGTCACGCTCGGACCGCCCGTGATCGTCAGGCCGTTGTTGTTCAGCACCGTGCCGCCCGTCGTCACGCTGGTGAAGCTCGGCGTTGCGCTGGTGGCGATCTGCACCTCCGAGCCGTTCTGCGTGATCGCGATGTTGTTGCCCGCCGTGTAGGTGGCGGTGCCGCCCGGAGCGATGTTCTGCACGCTGGTGCCCGTCACGGTGCCCGTGCCCGTTTGGGCCGTGGTCACGTTCCAACCCTTGCCGGCCGTCACCCCGATATTGGCCAGCTCGGTGTTGGTGGCGAACAGCTGCGAGCCGTTGATCGCATCGGTCGATGTGCCGGAGATCCGGCCCGCGGCCACGTTGGTGACGGTGCGCTCGGCGCCGACGGCGCCCACGCTCACGGTGCTCGTCGCCGCGGTGCCCTGGAAGTTGTGGACCGTGCCGTTGACGGTCGCACTCGGCGTGTTGACCACGGCCGCCGTGACCGAGCCCGAGCCCAATGCCACGTCACCCGCATTGGTGCCAGCCGACGCGCCAGTGCCCAGCGCCACCCCGTTCACGACGCTGACTGCAGCGTTGTTGCCCATGGCCACGCTGCCGGTGGCGGCCTTGGTGGTGCTCGCACCCACGCCCGCGGCGATGGAGTTGATGCCCAGCGCGCCGTCGTTGTTGACGTTAGCGCCCGCCACCCCGTTGTCGTTCACGCTGTAGTACTTGGTCTTGCTGGCCGCCACTGTGGTGGTCAATTGGTCCACGTTCACCGCATCCGTAGGCGCCACACCTGGTGCCACGTTGGTGATCACCATGTTGTTCGCATTGATGCCGGTGTTCGTCACGCTCGGGCCGCCCGTGATCGTGAGGCCGGCGTTGTTGATGACCGTGCCGCCGGCTGTCACGCTGGTGAAGCTCGGCGTCGCGCTGGTGGCGATCTGCACCTCGGAGCCGTTCTGCGTGATCGCGATGTTGTTTCCCGCCGTATAGGTGGCGGTGCCGCCCGGGGCAATGTTCTGCATGCTCGTGCCCGTTGCGGTGCCCGTGCCTGTCTGGGCCGTGGTCACGTTCCAACCCTTGCCGGCCGTGACGGCCACGTCATCGATTGCGGCGTTGGTGGCGAAGAGCTGCGAGCCGTTGATCGCGTCGGTCGAAGCCTTGGAGATCCGACCGGCCGCCACGTTGGTGATCGTGCGTTCAGCGCCGGCGGCACCGACACTCACCGTCGAACCCGGCGTGGTACCCGCGAAGTTGTAGGTCGTGCCGTTGATCACCGTGCTGGCTGTGCCGACCGCTGTGGCGGTGGTCGAGCCGGAGCCCAGTGCCACATCGTCCGCATTGTTGGCGACCGAATTCGCGCCCAGCGCCACGCTGTTCGCCGCTTTGGCGCCAGCCGTGTCGCCCACGGCGACACCGCCCGCGGCCGTGACGGACGCGGCGTTGCCGAGCGCCGTGGCGCGCGCCGCCGCGGCGTTCGCGCCGGGGCCGACCGCCGAAGCGCCCTCGCCGGAAGCGCTGGCGAATTCGCCGACCGCTAGGCTATTGGTGGCACTGGCATTGGAGAAGGCACCTACCGCCGTGGAGCCGCTGACGCCCGATGCCACGGCATTGACGCCGATCGCGGTGCTGCTGACAGCCGACGCCTTGGTGCCGGTGCCGATCGCGATGGCGTCGCCGGCCGACGCGCTCGACTGGAAGCCCTGCGCCACCGACTGATCGCCCGATGCCGAGGCTGCGACGCCGGCCGCCAGAGAGTTGGCCCCGGTCGCGCCGTTGTTGGTGTAGTTCGCCTGCTGCGTGCCGCCGTCGTTCACGCTGTAGTAGTGGGTGGGCGTGCTGGCCGCAATGGCCTGAATCGCTTGGTTGGCGGCGAACAACTGCGAGCCGTTGATGGCGTCGGTCGAGGTCGCAGAAATCCGCCCCGCCGCTACATTGGTGATGGTCCGCTCATTGCCCACGCTGCCCACGCTCACGGTGCTCGTCGGCGTGGTGCCCTGGAAGTTGTAGACCGTGCCGCCGATGGTCACGTTGGGGGTACCCACCGCTGTGGCCGTCACCGAGCCGGAGCCCAGCGCCACGTCGCCTGCATTGGCGGTCGCGCTCGCCGCATCGCCGATGGCCACGCCGCCTGCCTTGCCGACCGCGCCGGCCGTGGAGCCGTTGCCCAATGCCACCGACCCTTGGCCGATCGCCTTGTTGCCGTTGCCGATGGCCACTGCGCCGTTTGCCTGGTTGGCCGCGGTGGCCGAGGCGGTGCCGTCGCTGTTGGCGATGTTGTCCGCGCCACCGACGAAAGCGCCTGTGCCGCTCGCAAAACTCGGATCGCCGATGGCGACAGCGCCATTGCCATAGGCCGTGTTGCCGGAACCGATGGAGACGGCCTTGCCGCCGGTGGCGATGGCATTGGTACCCACAGCGACCGCTTCGGCGGAGTCTGCCTTCGCGTTCGTACCGAACGCGAGGGCATCGACCGCAGCCGCATTGGCTTGATAGCCCCCCGCAAAAGAACGCTCGGCGCTGGCTTTGGAACTCCATCCTGCCGCCACGGCAAAGTTGCCGCTGGCCGTGGAGCTGACGCCGACCGCCGTGGAGTTCCCTCCTGCAGCATTGGCGAACGTGCCCAGTGCGCTGGCGCCGGCTGCTGTGGCTTGGGCCGCGGCGCCAAGCGCTACTGCATTGATATTGCTTGCGATCGTGCCGGAACCCAGTGCCATTGCTGCAGCATCTGAAGCTGTCGCGTTCGGGCCGAGAGCCACTGCGCTGCCTGCAGTCGCCTTGCTCTGGAAGCCTATCGCGGTGGCGTTGCCCTGGGATGCCGTGACGTCCGTGCCGATGGCGACGGTGCTCTCGGCCAAGGCGCCGGTACCTACCGCGGTGCGCGAGCCGAGATAGACCGAATTGATCGTGGATGCGACCGACTGGAAGCCGATCGCGATCGCATTCTGGGCCGCTGCGTTGGCGCTGTTGCCTTGTGCGATGGTATCGAGGGCGAGTGCGTTTGCGCGGAATCCAAGGGCAATGCTGCGCAACCCAGTCGCCCTCGTATTGAAGCCGATGGCGGTAGCGTATGTGTTACTCGCGGTCACGTCCGTACCGATTCCGATTGAGCTCTCGCTCAGTGAACCGGTCGCCGGGGCAGTGCGAGCGCCAAGATAAATAGAGTTGACGCCAGAGGCTGTGGCTCCGGCGCCAACAGATACACCGTTGAATGCGGATCCTGTCGCGCCGCCGCCGACCGCGACTGCCCCCTCCGCTCCGGCGATGGCTTGTACACCCACGGCAACGCCGAACTTTCCAGTTGCCTGCGACTGCACGCCAATTCCGATGCCACCCAAGCCGCTGGAGGTGACGTCCGTGCCGATCGCGATGGAACTTTCGCTCAGTGCGCCTGTCCCGGGGGCGGCGCGTGCGCCCAGGTAGAGGGAATTCGTCGCCGAGGCAATGGCGCCATAGCCGAGGGTCGTGGCATTCAGCCCTGTGCTAGCGGCGTTGAAGCCGATGGCAGTGGCTCCTGCCATAGTCGCTTGAGACTGAAAGCCCGCGCACGTTGCACTGCCGCTGTAATAGTTGTAGGGCGCCGCAGCGCAGTTCACCTGCGCCTGCGCGAGCGAGGCCCCTCCGATTCCGATCATGGTGAGCAGCACACTCATGGCCCCCGCGCGCAAGTGTCCTTGAACGAACAGTGCGCGCAGAGTGGATGCGTTCACTACGCGACTGCTGCCTCGCTTGCCGCGAGCGCGAGTGTTTTCCGACGCCGCCACCCAGGCGCCAAGGGATTCATTCCAAATAGAACAATAAGTTGTATTCATGGGCTCCGTCCATTCGATTCAAAAACCGCTTCTCCCTGGGAATTTCTCAATTAACTGTTGTTAACAACTATTGATGACGACGTTAACGATTGCAACTTGGCCTGTTGCTTTTCGGAGCAATTTGATGGATTTAATTTAGATTTTTAAACGAACACTCACAAATAATAGTAATATAAAGTTACTAAGAAATTTATTTACTTACCACAATATGTTCGCCCCCGGATGTGACTTCTTGGCTGTTATTGGCATCTTTCATTGGGTGCAGAATGAATCGCACTGGCGTTTTGTGGCGTTTTGCCGGGATTGCAGGAAAGTTACGCGCGGAGCTGTTCTGACAGACAAGGCACCACCGGTCAGCGACCCGGGGAGAAGAGATACGCCCGTGCCTGAACCATCGCGCCCGACGATGAGTGCAATCAAAGAGCTGCCTGCGAGGTGAAACCGAAGGCTCCGGCGCTCAGCTCGCTTCCCAAGGAAGTTTCTCCAACGGAAATCCCCGCTCGCGGTCCCAGGCACTTGTCTTTCGAGACCTCACAGGGGGTCCCGGGCGGTGGCGCGGCTGTCATGCAACTGGGCAACCCAGAGCTGTGGGATACCTGCACCGGGCCTCTTGGTCACCCAGAGTCCTTCTCCGGATGCGAACAGGCCGGCATATCAATTCAGCTCTCACGAACCAGCAAGCACGAGATGCCTTCCTTTGCAAGGCATTGCGCTAAATGCCAGAGGTTTTTTGAGGCAGCCTATGCATTGTCGATGTTGCACATATGTCACGCCTCCGACTTCCCGACTCGTGCCGCCAAGAGCCGCTGTCGCGATTACATTGAAAAATGAATTGGTGCATTTCAATTTCAATAGGAATAAAAAGCTACAGATTAAAAATCCCCCATCGATGACGCCACGTAGGTGCGTGGCCATGAATTGAATCCATCCAATTCACGCGCGAACCTTCGTTCACACCGGGGGGCCTATTTCTTCTGGCGACGACCCTGCACTCGCGCACATGGCACACAGCCAGAGACACCGAGGACTTGCTGCAGGCTGTCGAGAGGCGCTCCTCATCCGTCGAGCCACGGGCCTCGACGTGAACAGTGCGCTGCTTCGTCGGCGGGTGCACGGCGACAAAGGAGACTCGGTCGCTCGCGCCCAAGCGACACCACCGACGGCGCAAGACGGGTTGCGCACTCGCAGACTGGATTGCTGCTTTGGCACCGCGGAGCCCGACGTCCCTGCCCGCCTCCTATGAACGTGGGATCCGTGAAGAGGCCCTGTTGGGGTCCACTGGCGCGCCAGGAAGGAAGGCACAGCAATGCCCCGACGGACCATTCACAACGCGACCGTGACCTTGAAGCTGCCGTTCGACATCGGCGCCAGCGCGGAACTCACTGCCTTGCGCGCAGCCGGCATCCCAGTCGACGCCATGGGCAATGCGGAACGAGGGTTTCTCTTCGTGCGGTCGACCAACGGCAGAAGAAGCCAGACCACATCTTTCGATGGTTTGCCGGCGAAGTGGGGCAGGTGCCCGGCTAACTGCGTGCGGTGGACGCTGCCGGCCCTTCAGCGACGGGCGCGAACCAGGTCGCCCCGGCCACTGGGCTCGAACATGTAGCCCACGCCCCAGATAGTCTGGATATAGGAAAACTCTCCGTCCTGCAGCAGCTTGCGCAGCCGAGAAACCTGCACGTCCAGACTGCGATCGAAGACACCGAGCTCACGTCCATGCGCGGCCAGGGCGAGCTTATCGCGCGACAGCGGTTGCCGTGCATGGCGGACCAAGACCTTCAGGAGGGCAATCTGGACCGTCGTGATGCCGAAGATCTTCCCATGCTTGCGCAGCGTACGCGTGCCCAGGTTGAACTCGAACGGTCCGAACTGCACGACCTCGTGGCCCATCGACGGGCCGCCCGGCTCCTCCTTGGGAGGCCGGCGTCGCAAGATTGACTGGATGCGCGCGCGCAGTTCGCGCGGGTTGAACGGCTTGCCGACGTAGTCGTCGGCTCCTATCGTCAAGCCCCGGATTCGGTCGGAATCCTCGGCCCTCGCGCTGAGGATGATGATCGGCGTGCGCAGGCCCTCGGCACGCAAGCGCCTGCAGACAGTGAAGCCGTCCTCACCCGGCAACAGGATGTCGAGCACGATGAGATCGACGACACGGCGAGCAAGGATTGAGGACAACGACCCGCCGCTGCGTGCCTCGAGCACCTCGTAGCCTGATTGCGAAAGATAGCCGCCGAGCAGTTGCCGCGCCTGCGGGTCGTCATCGGCGATGGCGATCACATCGGCTTGTGGAGACGCTGTCATGCCGATGGCGCGTTGGGACCAGGCAAGCAGATCCCGCGCCGCCACCTCGCGCGGCACTGTCTCAAGTTCGCCTTCGTCCAGATCGTCGTTGGCCTGGCGCCAAACTGCTTTCAAATTCATGGGAAACACCGGTCCATCCAGTCGATCGAGCACAAGCCTCAAGCAGGAACGAAGAGCCCCGATTTATAGGGCTGCGTTCGTTGATTGATCAAATCCATCAATCGACAGTGTCGGTGCGCCGCATCCTCGTTCCTTGTCGATGCCCCGCGCGCGCTTCATGGACACAGACACTCAAACGGGCCGCATGGCCGGTGAACTCAGGACCATAGAGGCACTGTGTGCAGCCCTGATCGCCAGTCATCCAAAGCCGAAGGCATTGCGCACAGCCTTCAAAGCGAGCAGCGGACAGTTGCTTGCGCTGGCCAGTACGTATGCGGGCGGCCCCGCATCCGTGCTTCCAAGCATGGAAGCGCTCGCGAACGCCTTTATGGAAGCGATCGGACACGCCGTCGAACGCAGACCGGGGCACTCTTGCTCGGCGCGCCCCAGCAGCGAAAACTTGCGTGCGCCACCGAGCGTCGACGATGCAGGGATGCTTTCAGGCTGCGGCGATTGAGCGGCTGCAAGCCGCCCGACGCCTTCGAGCGGGGGATGGCCCGCTGGCATCGAGGAGTGCCCAGTGATACGTCCTTGGGCAACCTCTACCAGCGCCAACGGGCCATCGCAACCAATAACGGTTTCGCCTCATCTCGTGCGCGAAGGATGCGTCGCGGATCATTTTCATGCCCCTGAATGGCCTGAAGAAATGAGACGGTGTGCCGCCGGCAAGAATTGCCGTCGAAGGAAATTTTGCTGCAAAAACTGCACGCGCTTCGCCATCAAGGATGTCCTTCATAGAACACGCTCTGCGGCAACGCAACCGGCTTCATCGCCGGGACGGGCCCGAGCTCGGCCAGGATGGCGAAAAGTTCGTCCACCCGATGCGCACAGGTATGGCGGTCACGTACCGTCGCGAGGCCCTGCTCCGCCAGTGACTGAGCGAGCGCAGGGTCCTCCAGCACGTCGCGCAAATGTCGCTGCATCGCTGCACCTCCACGCGCTACCAGATGATCGCGCCCTGGGGAGAACGAGCCCTCAGCGTCATTCCACCTGCCGCTGACCAGCGGAATGCCACAGGCGAGCGCCTCGAACATGCGGATGGCCGGAACACCCGGCAAGGCGTCCGCATGCGGTTTGTGCGGCACATGGATCGTCACCGCGTGGCGGGCGAACACAGCAGGCATCTTGAAATTGGGCAGCCATCCGGCGAAATCCGCGCCTGCCGAATACAGCTGGAAAAGTGCGCGATCGGAGTAGCGCACACCGTACACACGCGCCTTGAGTTCCAGCCGCCGCACGGGGCCGAGCACGAACTCCTCGATCTCTGCGACGCGCCTGCCGTCGCCCCAGTTGCCGATCCACACAAGCTCGCCGCGGCGGAGACCCGTCTTCTTCAGTGTCTTCACCGGGTGGAACCGCCGCACGTCAGCCGCTTCGTGCCAAGTCCACGCGTGTTGGGCCCAGCCTCGCGCGCGATACAGGTCCCGCACCACGTTACCGAGGGCGAGGACGCCGTCGTAGTGCGAAAGGTCGTAAGCAGCCATGGCGCGCTCGTCCGTCACCGCGCGGTGATGCGTGTCATGGAAGAGCAGCCGGTAACGGCCACCATCGCGACGGTGCTGCCCGATGCGACGCACCACCGAGTGATCGGTCCACTCATGGACCAGCACCACGTCGGCACCATCGAGCACCACGCTCAGATCGAGTGTGGAGCGATCGTAGGCGATGCTCGCAAGCTCGTGATAGCAACGCGCGAAATCGGCAAGGGGTGCGCGCCCATGCTCCGCCTCCAGGTTGGCGCGGCTCCAGCCCCGCCTCGGTTCGTAGACGACCACCTCGTGTCCGCGCGCGATGAGTTCGCTGCACAAGCCGCGCAGAAAATGTGCGTTCCCGTGGTTCCAATCCGAAACGAGCGAATGACAGAACATCACGAAACGCATGCGCCCCTGGCATGCAGGGTCGCTGCTAGAGCCGGCTTGCATCTGACTCTCCTCCGCCATGACGGCTTCGGCGATATGGCAATCCGCGTGCCCACGCAATCGCTCGTGGGTCCAGCCAGCACGTTGCGGTTTACCGGCCTCTGACGAGGCCCGGAGCAAAGCGCTCGCTCCCAGTGGAGTCAGAATCGCATGGAATCAACAGTCTCATGCGTCAATCGATCATCCTCGTCCCCGTCGGGGCGAAGCGGTTGGACACCCCTTCGAGCTGCGGCACGTTTCGGCAACGTCCTCTGCCCTATCGACGCCAAGGACGTGGACCATTTCGACAGGAAGAAGCGGGCGCGTTTCGAGAACAAGAAACGCGCCGATCGGAAAGCAAAGAAAACAATGGAATCCATCGACATTTCATCTGTGTACTACCTCGACGGCGTGGTCGTCGCACCCGACTTCGTGTTCCTGGCAACCCAGCTGAACACCCTGGATCCGCGCGAGACCGCACACACACGGATGTCGACATACAACCCGGCCGAGCAGGAGCTGCCATTCGGGTACTTCGATCTCGAGGACAACATCGTGTCGGTGCACGCGTACCGGACGTTGCCGCCAGACAAGAAGCGATTCGTCTGCCTCGGCGCACAAGGTGCTGTCCATTTCGTTCGCGGCAGTACGAGGGAGGTCCGCACCGAGCGGATTTCCGGCGCGGGGATGCTGGAGGGCAGCTTCGGTGGCCTGATGAGCCACCTGCGAGAGATCGACGGCCAGCTGTGGGCCTGCGGCCAGCACGGGCAGGTGTATCGCCGCTTCGGCGTCGACGACTGGCGCGAGAACGACCAGGGCATTCGCGTGAGGGTCGATCCTGCCCAGGATGGCGCCGATCGCATCGGCGAGATGCTGGAGGCCATCTCGACCGCACCGATGCTGAGTTGCATAGACGGTACCGGCGCCAGCGACGTCTACGTGGTGGGACTGCGCGGCTTCATGGCGCATTTCGACGGCGAGCAATGGACCGAGATCGGGTTACCAGTGAGTGAGCATCTGGAATGGGTGCGCTGCAACGGCCCGGATGAGGTCTGGGTGTGCGGGCACAACGGGACGCTGCTCAAGGGCAGCGCACGAACGGGGTTCCGGAGGCTGGGCCGCTCGGAGGATCGCCGGACGTTTGTCTGCCTAGCCCCATTCGACGGTGCGGTCTACCTCAGTACCGAGGACGGCCTCTTCCGGTTCGATGGGCAGTCGATTTCACGGGTGAAGTCGAAGCTCAAGCCCGAGTTGCAGGACGCATGGCGGCTGGACCGCGTCGACGGCGTGCTGTGGAGCATCGGGATCAGGGACCTGGCACGGTTTGACGGCAGGCAGTGGGTCCGGATCCATCATCCCGACAACGAGCCGATCCGCAGATGAGCCGGTCGCTTTTACCCTTCAACAGCAAACGCGTGTGACCCGGATTTCGAAACGGGCGCATCCCTTGAAATCACATCGGCATCGGCATCGGCAGCGACACGGTGAAGAGTGAGAACGGCACCGTCCTCGGCGTAGTCGGCGGTGAGTTTGCGGCGGCGCTCAGCACCTGGGTGCCTAGACCGGAAGCTTGTTTGCGCGCCCGTTCAGGTAAGCGGTCATCGCTGGACTCATGAATTGAGCAGGGATCTCGTCGGCCAGCTTTTGCGGATCGCCCAGCGCCAGGAAGCATTCCTCGTATTCGCGCTGCAACTCGAACTGCGATGGCAGCATCAGCAGGCTCTTGGGCGCCAGCATGAAGCACGCCCTGCGCACTGATGGCGTCAGTTGCTTGGACGGGATCATGCAAACCAATTCGAGAATCTCAGGCCGCCGCAGTGGACATTGCGGCGCAGCAGCGAAAGGTACGTGGCTTCGATGCGCGGTTCCTTCGGGATCTTGGCTGCGCAGGTGCAGTCACGCCATACCACGTCACGCCATTCTTCCAGCGTCTGCGGAGACGCCATCGAGGCAAGGCTGCGTCCTTTGCGCAATCCGTCCAGGGCCACTCCCAACGACAGCGGCGACTTCTTCAGCGGCTTCCTCAAGGCCGCGGGCACGCGGTCGTCGTCATCCGGATCCCGTTCCCGAGACATGTCGATGTACACGACCTTGTTGCTGCTCGCGGTCTCTCGGACATCGACAAAATGGTCGTCGTTAATCAATGCCTGGGCGAAAAGCTGGCCGCCCACAATCAGCTGGCCGTGGCTGTAGTGTCCATAGACCAATTCCTCCACGCGAAGGTCGCCACCAATCTCGACGTGGGCACCACCACAACTGACTTGCCGCGCACTGAGCGAACCGGCGACCAGCAGCATCGGGCCAGAGTCGGCGCCGGCGTTCACCAGTGCGCCCGTTATGTGCAGGTCCCCATCGATGCAAAGGCCGCGGATGCTTGCTCCAGCGGCCAAGTCTTACAGAGGCCCCTTGTGCGGCAGCATGGACAGCGTAGCGACGATCCCGCCATCGTCCCAGCCAGCCTCCCAATCCAGCGTCAGGTTGTCTTCAAGGTTCAGGTTGCCCGTGTGCACCAGCACGAGGTCCGACTGCTTCAGCCAGGAGGGACAAGAAAATGCAGTGGAGATTTCTCCGATTGTCTTCAGCGCAAACATTCCGTGTCCTTGAGTGTTGTCGGCGTTCAAACCTGGTCGGCCTTCATTGCGCCTTCAGCGAGCCAGCCGCGCTCCGGTACTTCTTCTTGAGCAGATCCCGGGGCGTCTTGCCCGCACGGTTGCGGACATCCCAGGAGGCACCCAGGTCGAGCAGCAACTGGATGCCGGGCAAGTCGTGCTCGCTGTCGACATGCCCGGCCATGAGGTGCAGCGCCGTGTTGCCGTCGGCATCCTGGGCATCGGCCTGCAGGCCCCAGCGCACCATCTGGGCCCACAGGGTGTTGGAATGGGTGTAGAGGCGGTGCCCCTGCTCCACCGCGAAGTGCAGGCAGGTCTGGCCCCGGGCGTTGCGCCAGCTCGGATCGAAAGGCAGGCGCTCGGCCAGCAGCCGGGCGCACTCAAGGTGCCTGCAGTAGGCCCAGGCGTTGTTTCCCTGCGAATCCGTCAGGGCCGGGTCGGCCCCGGCCGACAGGAAGGCCTGCACGGCCTCGGTGGGCGCGGTCTGCGACCATTCCTCCAGTACCTTCTGCAAGGGAGTGGTAGCCGTCTCGTCTGGCGCAGGGCGGGAGAGATCATTCACGTCCAGACCATGATCGAGCAGCAGCCTGATCTCCTCGAGCGAACGGGCGTAGTGCATGGCTGTGCGGCCTTGCAGGTCCCGCGCCCGCGGATTGGCGCCAGCGGCGAGAAGGCGGGCCTGGGTCACGGGGCCTGCGCGCATCAGCAGCGTGGTCGTCGCCACACCGGATGAGGTGTCCCACCCTACGTCAGGATTCGCACCCGCAGCGAGCATCGCGTCGAGCACAGCGAAGTACTCGTCGTCGGACAGTTGCTCGGCATCCAGCAGGCGGTGCAAGGCCGCGAAACGCTCTTCGGGCCAGGGGTCGACGCGGGCGCCGGCCTGGATCAGCCACAGCAGTGTCGGAGCCTTCGCAGTGGTCATTGCGGCCAAGAGCGGCAGCTCATGGGTGGCCAGCGAGGCGCCATGCCGCACCAGGCATTCCAGCATCGCGAGATCGTCACGCCGGGCGGCCAGGACCACGGCCGTGTTCTCCTTGTAGTAGTAGTCGTCCAGATCAGCGCAGTCCAGCTGGGCACCTGCGGCAATCGCTGCTTCGGCCGCCTTGACGCTCCCTTCGACCGCCGCCTTGAGCAGTGCGAAATCGGCGGGCGTGCTGGCACGCACGGGCTTGGGACGCACCGCGCCTTGCGCAGGGGCGTACGCAGGGTCGTCGGCCAGCCACACGCGCCAACGCGCGGCGACCGGGCCTGCACTGTCCCAACGCACGCGCTCGGAGCCCTCGTCGGCCGTGAACAGGTGCCAGCAATGCCAGGTCGAGCCCACGCAACCCAGCACGATCCAGCCACTGAGGAATTCGAACAGGTCGGCCGCGATCACATGACCGTGCGGGCCATCCTGTTCGTGACTGAAATAGCGCACCGGCCGGCAGTCAGGGTCTTCGCTGCGCAGGTCCAGCGCCAGCAAGTCGCCGTTGCGCAGTTCCATGAACGGCAGGTGCCGCTCCCAGAGGGCCTGCAACGCCGTGGCCTCGGCATCCTCTTGGTTCTCCCTCAGGTCCGCCACCCAGCCCTCGACCCAGTTGGACAACGCCCGCCCGCTGGCATCGATCTGCTCGACGTCCCAGAGCGTTCCGCCGCCGCTGTAGCAGGCGGCGAACTCGCCGTCCGGCTCGTCCTCGTCCGGCGCGCGCCAGCTGAAGGTACAAGCCGAAGCCTGGGTGAACAGCCAGCGCAGCTGCGCGGGCAAGGGGCGCCCCATGCGCCGCCTGAGTTGGGTGTCGAGCGCCTTCAGTTTTTTTTCGGGCAGCGGCTCGTCGAAGGTCAGGGGCTCGATCTGCCAGCCACGGCCAGCAGCCACCGACTCCATGGATGACAGCTGATCGTTCCAGGTCTTCCACAGGCGCGCGAGTCCGGCTGTGTCGGCCGGAGATACGGAGCCTGCGCAGCGCCAGGAAAGAACAACAGGAAAACGTGCAGCGGTCTTGGCGCTCTCGGGTGTCGGCATCGCGGGAATATGGCTCTAGCGGTTGATGATCATGGAGTAGACCGGGGGCGCCTGCGACCGGTCCACGAAAACATAGGCGGTTCCGTCCGAGCAAAAATTCGCCACCTCGGTGCCACCACCTTCCTCCAGGCTCACCCAGTTGTCGATCTGCAGCACCAGTCGACCGGGAGGTACCTGCTGCGCGCCATTGGCGGTCCAGTACGGCACGCCGCCGGCCTTGGTGCGCCAGGCGCTGGCCCAGTTGTGTGGGTGGGCGACCTCGTCAGGCAGGTCGGCGTGCCGGCCGTAGTCGTAAAAAGCGTCCTCCAACTCGGCGGGAACGCCGTCGTCGGCCGCATACCAATGCGTGATTGCGAGCTCGAGCAACACTTCGGGCAGGCCACCGTTTTCGGCCGCAGGCGCCGGCGTCGGCGCATTTGCCAGCGCCTGATGCGGCACTGTGAAGACGGCGTTGGCACCTCCATCGGCCTCCCAGAAGCTACACACGCTGTCCCATTCGCACTTGAAGACGAACAGCACTTCGCCGTCCTGCACGCCAGGCAACGCGCAGGCGTCGGCCGGCAACTGGGCCAGATGGCTCATGGGACGGCCGCATTCCTTGCAGACAGGCCACATCGGTGCGGGCAGGCCCCAGGGCAGCCCGCCCAGCTTGGGCACCACGCCCGGCGGCGCACCTCGGCGAAAGCGGGGGTAGTGGCTCAACATGGTGGGATAAGAACGCTCTCGCGCTTCAGGTCAGTCAGATTCATTCATTGGCCTTTTGCTCGCACAGTTCGCGCTGCATGGCCGCGGCGCTGAAGATCCGGGTCCTATGGCCGTCCCGCTTGTAGGCTGCGCCACCGTAGCCGACCAACAGCAGGACGCCATCTCCCACACAGAGGTTGCCGGCGCAAGTCCCCATGTGATCGGGCAGCTCTGCGCTTTCGACCTTGTCGTTGTGGATGTGCCAGACCCCGTAGTCGGAAGTCGCCCAGACCCGGTCTTCGTACCAGACCATGTCCTTGAAAGGCAGCGACATCGAGCCCTCGTGAATCCGCTGCCAACGCGCGCCCCGTCCCTTGAAGGTCGTGCCCTGCTCGCTACTGATGTAGACCTGCCCATCGCCGGCGCAAACTACCGTTTCCAAGTCGATGTCGCAGGGGAAGTCGAGCCTCCGCCAGGTCTGGCCATCGAAGTGCCAGACATTGCCGGCGTTGGTCATCGAATTCGGCCCGCACCATGCCCGACCGCCCTGGCCAGGCTACGCGTTTCCGCTTCACCTTCGCCATGGCAAGAACTTGCGGCCGGTGGCGCTTCATTTCCCTGACGCATTCGTACTCGTCCCATTGAACCAGCAGGAACTGCACCTGGGAGTTCCCGCCAAGTCCCTCACGGCTGTCTCACTCATCGGAGTGCTCGGTCACGGCGTGATGACCGCATTCAGAAGTGTGAACATGAGGAGTCGCTGGAGACCGCTCCACTCGCTTCGCGGTAGCGGTGATCGACCTCGCTCCAACGCAACACTGGCAGCACGTAGCCGCCGCCAACGGCTGGGTCGTCCACCTGGCCGCGGATTTCCTGCGGTACGCCTTTGCGCCACAGGCCAACGCGCAGCGTCAACGCCCGCGGCTGATCATGGGGAAAAAGTTCGCGCAAGCCACCCACACAACGGAAATCGCGATCGACCAGCAGCGGTTTGGGAAAGTCCTCCCACGGCGCGTTGGCAGGACGTCCCCGGAAGTACTCCTCGGCGAAGACCGAAATCAACGCAATTTGTGACTGAGCGCCGGGCGCCGCCAACTCGCAGCGGCGCACAGCTTCGGCATAGGGCTTCCAAGGTCGCGGCAGCCGGGCACGGTCCTCCACGGACAGCGACACGCAGGCTTCGGGCAATAGGACTTGCCATGCCGCAGCACTTTTCATGGCAGCGGTGGCCGACCTCGTCGACGGCCCTCTGGCATCAGCCCGAACGACCAACGGTGCCGCGAGCATCCATATCGCCAGCGCCCCCACCACGCTACGGAACGGTCCTATTCTCTTTTCAACCAGTTGCCGCGGGTGATGAGACTGCCCGGCAACATTCTCGATACGACCCTTTAGGCTTGCCGGGAACTCTGTGTTTGCGCCAGCACCTTCGGTCATTCGCAGTATCCCGTGTCCCAGGCGCGCATGCCGTACCTCACCTGCACCAGCCGCCGGTCCCCCGTCTGGTCGGCCACCAGGCAGAAACTGGCATCCTGCCCTCGCGTCGGATCGGATGAGTCCGATGAGCGCGTATTGAGATAGACCCGATACACCCTGCCGGCCCGCAGCGCCGGTGCGGAGGCAGGCGAGGCAGTGGCGCCGTCCAGGATCTGGCCATAGACGACGCAATTCGCGGGAGACATCTTCAAGGAGGACGCAAGGTCAGGTGCCATCGACCAGACCGTGTTCACCGGTTTCGTGGAGCTGTCGCTGAGGATCACCGCCTGCAGCAGAAACGAAGGCCCCCGCTTCGCTTCCTTGTCGCTGATCGTGAAGCATGGCTGTCCGTCTTGCAGCCGGACTTCGGCCTCTCCAATGCGCGACATGGCGCAGGCGTTGTCGAGCCAGACAGACAAACCCATGACCATCAAAGACGCAAGGCGGGCACGAAACACCACTCCGGTTGTCAAGAAAGGCACTCGTCAACTCTTGAAGAAATGAGCAGTGTAAGCAACGCCGAGTCACACGCCCGCCTCGGCCTGCACTTGAAATCTTTCCTCGTAGTTCAGGAAGCCGCCTCTGCCCAACGGCCTGCGGTGCATGCCCGGACAACCGTCGCGCCATGCAATGCACAGGCAGGCTCAGGACCTGAAATCCGCGGCTGTGCGCCCCATGGCCGCAGCCATGCGGTCAAGGCAACCAGCCCACGGTGCCGCAGGCTTTCAACGGCGTTGATTCGCCCCGCACGCGCAGACCGTATCGTTCCTCATCGCCAACGCCGTCGATGACATGCGAAGCACCATCGAACGGCACCACCAGCACAGGCTGGCAGGCGCTGTAGGCACCCGCCACGCCCGGGTTGACGCCGCGTACGACGAACGCGATCCACCGTCCGTCCGGCGACCAGGTCGCACCCTGCATCGACAGTCGCACGTCGTTGTCGCGCGCCAGCCGCCCACCGGGCTCTGTGAGCAGCTTCACCTCGCTGCCGTCGATGCGCGCCGTGAAGAGCAGCCCGAGCGGCACGCGTGTGCGTGTGTCCATCGTCAGCAGCACGTGCCTGCCGTCGGGACTGGCCTTCAGCCGCGCTCCCTCGGGATCAACACCCCGCGGCAGCGCCAATCGGCCCTGCGACACGATGCCGCCGCCGGGCCGAGCGACGACCAGCGTGTCGCCTGCCAGATAGACGTAACGCCCATCGGGCAGCCAGTCGATCGCCTGTGTCGCGCCATCGCTCGGATAGCGCAGCGGTGAGCCGTTGTCGATCAGCTTTAGGCCGCGCGTGATGACGAACAGCCGCGGCTTGCCGTCGCCGTTCGGCCACCAATAGCCCGCCAGCAGGCGTCCGTCGGGCGAGGGAACGGCCGAACGGAATTTCGGATCGAGGCCACGCTCGCGCAGCGGCTGTAACGCAATGCCCCCGTCCTCGCGCAAAGAACGGCCATCGAAGAAGGCCAGGTTGCCAATGGGATCGGTGCGCACCAATGTCCCGCTGCCGCCGGGCTGGCCGGGCCGCCAGACGTCGGCGCTGCTTTGCGCCTCGCCCGCCGGGCTGCGCGGCAGTATCTGCGAACGGCCGCTGGCCAGCTCGATCAGGTGCGTGTCGAAGGCGCGGCCGCGGCCGCTCTCGACGAGCAGCTTGCCCGGCAAGCGCGACGACAAGGTCGTGGGTGGCTCTGCTGCGACGGCCGGCCCAGCGCCCATCGCCATCCAGACCACCACTGTCGCAAGCATCGATCGCAAAGCGAGCCGCGCCCTGCGTCCCGTGTTCAGCAATCCATCATGAGCCATTGCCAACCATCCCTCGCCTTCATGCATTCGTCGATGACGCTCTTCGGACCTCGGCGCCGTTGCCGGTTCCAATGCGCAAGGTCAGATCACCCGTTGCTGGCCGGCGTGGTCGGAGCGGACTGTATCAGCAGCAAAAAAACATTGAAACCTCGTCACACGACTTCCATGCACGCTCAAGTGCACCCGTGGCATGCCGATCGAATCACCTTGAAAATGGCACGATGCTGAACTGGCTCAAAAAGGTCGCGCCGACGCGAGCATCGACGCTGGAGCGGCGGCTCGTCGACTACCCGGCCTACGACCTGCCTCACCCCGGCGGAGGCGAAACGCTGACCCTCTTGCAAGCGCAAGGCAACCTGCATGCCTTGATGACGCAGCGCGAGTCCCGGTTGAAGGCGTTGACCACGCTACTGCGCGACGAGGCCGCCATCGACATCGAGCCCGTGCTGGCGGGGGCCGAGCCCGGCGCGCTGCTCGATGCCTTGCACCTGTGGATGAACGAGGTGATGCCGGCGCTGCACGACCAGCACGCTGCGCTCGCATCCTCTGCGCGCTGGCTGGGCAGCAAGCGCAACGGGGACGAGATCGTCTTCTCGTTCCTGAGTGATCTCGGCCTGCTGCTGGGCGAACTGATCACCCTTGGCCGTCCCAATTTCCAATGGGCGCTGGACCTGGCCCCGCGCAACGGGCGCGCACGGATGCTCAGTTGGCGGCGTCCGGTGCTGCTTGCTCACCGGCCCGACGGCAGCCAGGTCGTGCTGGACGTCGAGGACCTCGTGGTGCACCGGTTCGTCCAGCCGCGCGGGAGCGCGCTGGTGCTCAACGAATGGGGCCGCGTCGTACAGGATGCCCGCTGCGGCCTGTACGACCGGGCGCTCTGAGAGCCCTCGGCGGAAGACGGCCATGCAGCAGCATCAGGACACACAGCAGGTCACGATCACGGCCGCCGCGAGGATCACGTAGACGTAGCGTGCATCCTGCCCCCAGAACACCGGATACCAAGCACAGCAGGTCGCGCAGGGGCCCCCCACCGATGTGCCGGACGCAATCACGACCACGCCAAGCCGGTCCAGCCCCGCGCGGCCCGCTGCAACGACGCCGCTGAGCGCAAACACGGAAAACCCGGTGAAATCCAGCACCTGCAGCAGCACTACGCATCGCTCACCGAGGCTTTCTTGCAGACGGGAATCCGAGCGTCTGGGTGTCGGCGGCATGCGGCAAGAGCTGCCTGTGCCTCAATGCCCGAATGCATGCGGCCAGTCGCAACAGTGGCTCGACGTGGCCTCATGGAATGCGCTCTTCGGATCCTCCTCGCCGATCAATACAACGATATTGTCAAGTGCATCAGCCGGATTGAACCCGAGGCCCTCGCGTGCCATGCCCTTTGAGGGCTCGGCAATGTTCGATCCGGGTCCTACTTGACAGCGCTCCCAGTCAATCATGCACCCTGGACGTATTACGCCCCTCCTGTTTGGCAAGATACAGGGCTTCGTCCGCCGCCTTCAGAAGCTCAGACGGCGTGCTGCAGAGCGAGGGGATTTCGGCCGCCACGCCTAGGCTGACGGATACTTGACCCAACGCCGACGCTGCATGGGGGATCTGCAGATCGATGACAGCAAGCCGTGCCCTTTGCGCGACCTCGAGCGCTCCTTCGGCGTCCGTCGCGGGTAGCAACAGAACCATTTCCTCGCCGCCATAGCGCGCAACAAGCTCCGAGCGCCGGACCGTCGCGCGCAGCGCATGGGCAACCCGACGCAAGCACTCGTCGCCCTCGAGATGGCCGTACAGATCGTTGTACTTCTTGAACTCGTCCACATCGACCATGACGATCGCTAGCGCTGTCTGGCTTGCCTGGGCCTGCGCGAAGGCAAGTAGCAGGCGCGAATCGAAATAGCGGCGGTTGGCCAGCCCCGTCAGCCCGTCTTCCTGGGCGAGATGCTCCAAGCGCTCGTTGGCCTCCGCCAGCGCATCCCGAGCGCTGCGCAAATGTGATTCGGCCACCAGTCGTCTGCGCATCGATCGGATCAGGTAGCGTCCCGACACGCTAACGAGCAGGCACAGGAGAACAACCCAGATCGTTTGATAGATCGACGCGAACTTCCATTCCTTGAGCGCTTCGTACTTGCCCACGGCTACCGTCACACGAAGCGGATAGTTCAACAGGCTTTCGAAACTGATGATCCGGGTAATGCCATCGATAGCGGAGCGCGCTTCGATGGTGCCGGAACGCGATGACTGGAAGCGCCGTTGCAACGGAGAGTCGGTGTTGCGCCTGCCCATATCGGCCTCCCGGAAGGGTCTGCGAACCAGGAGCTGGTCGGTCCCGAACACTGCGATGGATCCCTGCCTACCGATCTGAAAGCGCTCCAGGACAGAGAGCAGGTCCTTGACGCTGAGCGTGACCAGCACCACACCGGCGAACTTGCCGGTCGGGTCGTTGATTCGTCGGGACACCGGGACCACCCACTCGCCGGAAGAGCGGCTTATGATGGGACCGCCAATCAGCGCACGGGCACTCGGATTGGTTCGGTGATAGACAAAATACTCGCGGTCTGAATTATTGCGTGAGCCCGCTGCGATCGCTTCCGAATGGACGAGCCAGCGGCCTTGTTCGTCGTAGACGAAGATTCCCTTGATGGCCTGAATCTCCGACACATGGTTCACGAGGACCGGCTGAAGGCGCTCGAGTGTCTCGGGCACGACGTCCGCACGTTCGAGTTCGAAGACGATGCCGGAGATGATGTGCTCGGCCAGGGCGACGGTACTTTCGACTTGCTGACTGACCGCGCGCGCCAGATTGGTGTTCGCCCGCGCAATCTGCTCGTCTTCTGCCGCGCGAGCGCGCATGATCAACCAACCATTCATGACCAGCAATGCCCCGCACACGAAGATCACAAACAGAGTAGTGCCGTGGATCACGCGGCTTCTTTGCCTATCCGATTCTCGAGTGAGAGAAGCCGCATCGTCGTTCGTCCATGAGCCGAAGGACGTGTCCGGAGTCTTCTCACGTAGCGTGGGAGAGGAAGCTTTTCTCATCGGCGGGATGGCTCCACGAAGCAGCATCGAGCGTCAGGCTCGGACCAGATATATCCGCGCGAATCTGAACATCGCAGCAGCCAAGTTCATATTGCGCTGGGCAGATCAACCATAGCCTTCGCAAGACCTCGACGCTGTGAGATGAGACCGCTTTCTGCATGCTGCGCCACCTGAGACCGCGCGAGTAAAGCTCCTGCCGTTGCGTCCCCCCGCGCGGCAAGCTCTCAAGCGACTCCATCGCTGAACGTACCGATGGATGAATCGCCGTCCTCTGCGGTACATCGGAACGACTGACGATCTCGTACGCAGGCGAAAACCATGCATTCGAAGGTTCGCGCGCGTTGCGAATTCCGCCAAATTTCTTAAAGGGCTGCGAACGACCTGCCTCTGATCTCCGTAGCACAGTCCCAGAGCGGTCGGGCGGCCATCTCTCATTGCGTAGGTACGCTTCATGCTTTCGAGCCTGGATCGTCAAGTCCTGACGCCTCGCAGCAAGGAAGCCGCCGTCCCGACACATCTGGCAGTGCCTGCAGACACTGGAGGGAGATATAGCTATGAGCGGTCAGCGCCGCAGTCTCGCCCTGCAGCGCAGTCGCTGCGCCTACCGGCATGCGCCGAACTCTCGGGCGGCTTCACACTGGCCCTGGGCGAGCGGCGGCAACGCCAAGTCAAGAGTTTGGTGAAGGGCTCGATCGGGCGTGCCTGTGCATTGATGAAGTGACGGGTGACTCCGACATCGAGCTTCAACACGCAAGCGCAGCGCCACAGTTGAGGAAGGGCCGCTGCAGAAGACCGAACCGACCCAAGCGGCCTCCTACGTCAGTCGAGTTGGCATTGCTCCGATCGATTCGCAAAAGCGAAATGGATTCAGGCCAGGCTCGGGGGCCTCTCCTTGAGCCAGAGCCCAAAATCCATCATCACACTTACCACGGGCCTGAGGCGCTCGCCATCGACCGTCAACTCGTATTCGACTTTTACGGGAGCAGTTTGGTGCACCGTGCGCCTGACGAGGCCTGCTTCTTCGAGTGCTCGAAGGTCGAGGGTAAGGGACCGCGGGGAGATACGCGGCAAGTCCCGACGCAGTTCATTGAATCGCTTCGGCCCGTCGACGAGATAGGACACCAGAAGCAGCCGCCAGCGTCCGCCCAGCAAGCGCATGGCCTCTTCGACAGAGCAGCCGGAGACGTTCGATTTCATAGCACATCCACCAGAGAAGGTCCGCCGGTATAGTTTTTTAACCTATGTGCAATTTTATTGCCTTCTTCCAAATCTATCCCTGGTGCATAGCATCGTCCTCAGGTGCTCTGTTTCGGAGGCGCCACTTTCTGCAACCACCACGGAAATTCTATGAGGCTGTACTACATGCCAGGCGCTTGCTCACTGTCACCACACATCGTCGCCAATGAACTTGGCTTGGACGTGAGCTTGGTCAAGGTTGACTACAAAACCCACAGGACAGTCGACGGCCGCGACTTTCGCGAACTCAGCCCCTTTGGCTACGTTCCCTTGCTTGAACTCGATGACGGCACTTTGCTGCGTGAAGGCCCCGCGATCGTTCAGTACCTTGCCGACCTGAAGCCCGAGTCGCAACTGGCTCCCTCGAATGGCACCATGGATCGCTATCGATTGCAGGAGTGGCTGAGCTTCCTCACCTCGGAGATCCACAAGGGCTTCATCCCGCTCCTGTACGCGGGGCTAGCTGGCAAGTACGGCGCCGGGACGGCCAAGCCGAAACTGGAAAAGCGCTACGCCTGGCTGGACGAGCAACTGCTCGGCAAGGACTACCTGATGGGAGATATCTACACCGTGGCCGACGCGTACCTGTACTCGCTCACGCAGTGGGGGCAAGCGTCGTGGCTGGAATCGGTTTACAAGACCAACATCCACTTCGACGGTCTGCAGAATCTCAAATACTGGTACGAACGGATGCGTGCGAGACCCGCAGTGCGCAGGTCGCTGGACGCGGAAGGTCTCAAGTAGGCATCAGCAGGAGCGCCACAGCCAAGGGTCGGGCCATTCGTGCAGTATGAAAACGTGCCAAGGCAAGCAACTTCTGGATGCTTGGCCCTTGCTCATGCAGGGAAAATCGATCCTGGGGCGAGCCGCGGGATCGATATTGCTCGAAGGCTTGCCGCATAGTCTCGACTTGAAGCCGCCAATGGCGGCCCCGTAGAACGCATGAATGCTGTCACCGAAAGTCGCACCTTGGTCCAAGATGCCTTTGCCAATCCCAAAAGTTGGGCGTCGAGCATGGCAACGGCGGAGGCGGTTCTACGCAAGGCGTTGAATGACGCACCTGACGATGTTGCCCTGCTCACATGCCTTGGCGCGGTGCTTTGTGATCAAGGCAAACACCGGCACGCTGCTGAGTTGCTCGAAAAGGCTGTGCGACTTGGTTCGACCGACAGAAACACGCACTACAACCTCGGCGTCGCGTTGCTCGCGTCCGCTCGCCCGGCGCAGGCAACGGCTGCATTCAAGAGGGCCAAGGGCTTCACTGCTTCGCCCAGGACTTGGGAAGCGTATTTTGATGCGCAGGCTCAATAGAGAGATCGACGATCGCGTGGAGGCTTTGGGTGTCTTGGGCACACCGCGAACGAAACTCGAACGGCCGCCAGCACAGCGTCCAGGCATGGTCAGTGGCAAAGAGGGCGATGCTGGCGAGCAGGCCAGATGACGGGTTGCGGTGATTTATATCTCGATATCAAGTATCTTGACATCGAATTAAATATTCGACATAGTGCCGGTGCGAGGGGCATGGGTAGCCGGTTAGGTAGAACTTTGCACAGAGATGGATATGAAGGATCGGGCAAAGCGCGCGCAGGAAGAGTGGGAGCGGGAACGGCCGGACGTCGATGCCAAGGTCATGGCTCTGATAGGACGATTGCTGGAAGCGACCCAGCTCCTTGAGCGCGACTGGTTCTCTCCGCTTGCCGCGCAGTTCCAGCTGCACCAGGGCGAATTCGACGTCATCGCCACTTTGCGTCGTGCGGGAGCGCCTTACGCTTTGACGCCCACGAAACTGTATGAAGGACTGATGCTGTCGTCGGGCGCCATGACCAGTCGTCTGGACCGACTGGAACGCAAGGGGCTGATTGAGCGCGCGCCCACTCCCAGCGACCGACGAAGTATCTTGGTGAGACTCACGCCTGCCGGATTGGCGCTCATCGAAAGGCTTCTGCCGTTGCACGTCGCCAATGAGCAACTCGCATTGGCATCGCTGAGCCAGAAGGATCAGAAGCAACTCGGTGATTTGCTGACCAAGCTCGTCGCCGGCCTGCGCAAGAAGCCTTCAACTTGACGGTGATTGATCATGACGGCGAATGTCCGCGCTTGAACCTCCCTCAGGTGATTCAATCGTGGTACCGCGGTCGCAAGTTCTGTTCGGGCTTTTCGGCATGACCTTTCATTGCCAGCACAAGCCCCTGCGTTGCAAGACCTCAGGCCGCAGCCCACTCCAGTGCCTGGCCCACGCGGTCCAGCGCGGCGGCAAGCTCTGCGTTCGTCGCGAGGCCGAAGCCGAGGCGGAATACACGAGGTTCGTCACCGAACCAGGGGCCGGGTGCAAGGCGGACATCACATTCGTGCAATGCCGTCCGAAAGTGCTGAAGCGCCGCGTCGTCATAGACCTGCGGCTTCAGCCGCACGCAGCACAGCGCGCCAGCGTCCGGGGGCACCCATTCGATCCGTTCGGCATGGCGACCGATCCAGGCTTCGAGCGTTCCCAGGTTGTGCGCGAGATGCTGCCGCCGAGCGGCGACAATGTGCTCCCCTTGCTTCAGGACCGCGACTGCCAGTGCTTCGTCCAGTGGCGAGCACGAGATCACGGTGTTGAACTTCGCCGTGACCAGCGATTGCCGCAACGTCGCGTCGCGCACGATCGCCCAGCCGATGCGCAGCCCCGCGGCGCCATGGCACTTGGAGAGCGACGCCACGGTGACCACCCGAGGTCCCAGCGCGCTGGCGCTGGGTGCCGTCGGATCAACGCCGTAAGCCGCCTCGCGGTAGGTCTCATCGACGATCAGCCACGCGTCAGGTGCGTGGGCGCGCATGAGCTCGGCCACCTCGTGCAGCATCGAAGGCGATATCGCGACACCCGACGGATTCTGCGGCGAAGCGAGACTCACGATCCGGGTCTTCGGCGACAGCAGCGCCTGCAGCGCCCGAACATCGAGCCGGTAGCCAGTGTCGAAGTTCAGCGCCAGCGAGCGCACGGTCGCGCCAACTGCGCCGAGCGCATTGCGTACGAGCGGAAAGGCCGGCTGCGCGATCACTGCTTCGTCGCCTGGCCTGCAGAGCGTAAGGGCAAGGAGAAATAGTGCATGCATGCCTCCGACGGTGATGACCACATCGCCCGCATTCACGTCGTAACGGGTGGCGATCTGCGCACGCAGCGCCGCATCGCCCGCCGCAGTGCCGTAGCCCAGCTGAAGCGCGCCGAGCTCTGCGCGGTCCGAATCGAACAGCGCGTCGAGTCGGAGGTTCGGCCCCACGCTCTCGGCCAGGTCGTGACGCGGCGCGCTCGAAATCAGCGAGATGATGTCGTTGTTCGGAAATCGATCCATAGCTTCTTGTATTCGTCTTGTGTGGCTGCCATCGATGGTGCGAGCTTTCAGGCGTAGATAACAGCCACAGTTTTTTGAAATTCGCACGGAGACAGTTGAAGCCATGTCGTTTGAAGCACGCCCCACCGGTGATTCCGATTCACGACTCGCTACACGGTTTCGCTACGAAGAGCTCGCCGATTTCATTGCTGGACTCGTCGAAAGCGGCACTTTGCCCGCTGGAAGCCGCGCGCCGTCATTGCGTGAAATCAGCGCCCAGCACCGTGCAAGCCTGAACACTGTGGTGCAGGCCTACAAGGTGCTCGAGGATCGCGGGGTGCTTGAGGTGCGACCGCGGTCGGGCTACTACGTTGCGCGCATGTCCGCAGCGTTGCCGCTGCCGGCTCCCCCGCGCCCGCCGCTGCATCCGACCAAGGTGGCGGTGTCGGGCCTGATGCTGCAACTGCTCGAGAACGCATCGAACGAGGCCTACGTACCGCTGGGCTGCGCCATACCGAGCGCGCGGATCCTTGCCTCCTCGAAACTCGACCGCATCCTGGCGCGCACCGCACGCGTGAAGGGCTCGCTCCTCAACACCTACTCGCCGCCGCGCGGTGAGCTGCCGCTGCGCATGGAAATTGCGCGCCGCGCCATGCGCTTCGGACAGGCGCTTTCGCCCGACGCCATCGCCGTCACCTGCGGCTGCACCGAAGCCCTGGCACTCGCACTCGATGCGGTCACCGAACCTGGCGATGCGGTCGCGATCGAGTCGCCGACATACTTTGGCCTCCTCCAAGTGTTACGCATGCGCGGCCTCCGGGTTGTGGAGCTGCCAACCGATGCCGAGACCGGCGTGGTGGTCAACGCGCTGCGCGAGGTGCTCGTCGCAGGCCGGGTGCGCGCCTGCGTCCTGGCCTCAAGCTTCCAGAATCCGATGGGATTCACGATGTCGTTGGAGAATCGCCGCGAAGTGCTGCGCCTGCTTGCGACGCACCGCGTGCCACTGATCGAAGACGACGTCTACGGTGACATTCATTTCGGCAAGGAGCGGCCGATTCCCTTCAGTGCGCTCGATCGCCACGACAACACCATCTACTGTGGTTCATTCTCGAAGACGCTGGCGCCGGGCTATCGAATCGGGTGGGTCGTGCCGGGGCGTCACATGGCACGCGTGCTCGAGAGCAAACTCGCCTCGACGCTAGCCACTCCGGTGCTGGCACAGACTGCGCTTGCAGAATTTCTCTCTAACGGCGACTACGACCGTCATCTGCGCCGCCTGCGCCGTCAATTCGCCGACACGCTGGAGCGCATGTCGCGCACCATCGGACAGGCCTTTCCGCCGGGCACCACGGTCACGCGACCAGAAGGTAATTTCGTGTTGTGGCTTGAGTTGCCCAAGACTGTCGACACACGGGCGTTGTTCGTGCAAGCGCTGAAGAAAGGGGTGTGCTTCGCTCCCGGCGTGGTGTTCTCAGCGAGTGGGCGCTATGCGCACTGCATGCGGCTGAGTGGGGGCTACGGATGGGACGCGCGCATCGAGAAGGGCCTGCGTACATTGGGAGCGCTCGCAGCGGAAGCGTTGCGCTGAGCAAGGACGATGTTGCAGAGACGGCGAAGTCAAGTTGTTCAGCCTGGCATCGACAAGCTGCATCGATGCAGCACATGATCATCCCGCCGTGTAGTCCTACTGGGCGTGCGAGTTGCGGGTGCGTCCGGCCGAGAAGGCCGGCGCGACACACGTCAAAGCGATCAAGGCACGCAAGCAGTCGCCGCTTTACCCCCGCTACCGTTACGACGACCGGGCAATCGGACAGAGTCCATTGACACCGACAATCGCAGGCTGCTCACGCATTACGACGGGGCCAATCAACTCGTCGACGTGCAGGTGTTCGACCAGGCCGCCAGTCGCATCTGTAGCTACGCCTATGACGCCCATGACGCCATGGCCGACGTATGCGCAAGTTCGTCAAAGAGCACATTCATCCCGAGGGCCAAGAAAGCAAAACAGTCTACGAATGGGATGGCGACAGACTGATACGCACCGAGCACACCCGCCCAGACCGCAAGCAAACCACGCATACGACCTACGAACTGGGCAGCTTCACGCCGCTGGGCACGGCTTGGCCTGAGTGGCACCGCGCCGGCGGCCGGAATCATCCGGCCGACGCTTCGAGCGTGTTGTTCATCAGCTCTCGTTGGTAGCTGCGCGAAACCCGCGATGCCCGTACATGGGCCCGGACCGAGGGACAGAGTCAACGCGCGATCCACAGGGCAACTATGCCGTGGCAACCATCAGCACACCATCGATAGCAAAGATGAAGAGCATCGGTCCCTCGAGCACGGGCCACGCACCGGCTTCCTGACGACGGTGCTTTCCCAGCATCAGGACGTTCACCATGAACTGGCTCGCATGCGCCAGGGCCAGCGCCGCAGCGAACAGCGCCCGCTGACCGCGTTCGGGGAAAAGGTCTGCGGACACGAGCAGCAACAGGCAGAACACTGCGAACGCCAGGTTGAGCCCGCCTAGGAAGCGGATCGCGTCGCTGAGCGTATGGAACAACGGACTCGTGCGTTGAGCGCGCGCAGCGAGCATCCGGGCCGCGGCGTGCGGGCGCAACGAAAAATGAAACGCACCCATCCCGAACCACAGGGTGTTCAGGGCCAAGAGGATCGTCCAGCCTGCCAGTTGCATCGCCTTCACTTTAAGGTCAATAATATTGACATGAAAGATGCTACCGAAAAATCGCCGCCCACCGAAGCCCCCGCGATCAGTGGACTGCAAGTGCTCCAGGCCATGCAGGCCGGGCGCATCGAGCGATCGAGCATCGCGCACACGATGCCCATGCAATTGACGAGCGTTCAGCCAGGCGAGGTCTGCATGACCGTCACGCCCGACGCGCGCCACCTGAATCCGGCGGGCATGGTGCACGGTGGCTTCGCGGCGACCTGCCTCGATGGCGCGGCCGCGCTGGCGCTTTTTTCTGCGTTGGACGCCGGCACGCCATATTCGACCGTGGACCTCAACGTGAAGTACGTGCGCCCACTGGTGGCCGGCATCGGCTATGTGGCCACCGCCCGCTTGCTCGAGAAGACGCGCAGCATGGGCGTATGCAATGCGGAGATTCGCGGCCAGGACGGCAAGCTGCATGCACTCGCTTCGGCGACGCTGATGATCAAGCCGGCCTGAGCATGCACTCATCGCGTGGTGAACTGCTGCATCCCGTGCGCGGGTGCTGTGCGGCCTTCGCGGCGCGCGATCTCGATGCGCTGTGCGCGCTGGTGACGCCCGACTCCGAGTTCGAAGCCCCCGGGCTCCCCGATTTCATGCCGTGGGCGGGTGCCCATCATGGACACGACGGCGTCCGCAGGTTCGTTGCCGCCCTGGATGCGCACCTGATCTTCCACGCCTTCGAACCCGCGCGCTTCCTCGTCGACGAAGAGGCCGCATCAGCGGTCGCGGCCGGCAAGGCCGTGTGCACGTCACGCGCAACGCAGCGCCGCTACGACAATCAATGGGCACATCTCTTCGAAGTGGCAGCCGGCAGGGTCGCTCGGTTTCGCGAGTACCCCGACACGGCTGCACAGCTCGCCGCGATCCACCCCTGGTGGCCCGCCGGCCCGCTGTCTGTCCACGGCCGCTAGGCCAGCCGGGCCAGCGCGGTCATCACCTTGCGCCAGGCGTCCTGCTCATTGGGCGACACCGTCTGCAGTGCGGATTCCATCGCCTCGCGTTCGTTTTTCGAGGCCTGCTTCTCGATGCGCGCGCCCAGCGCCGTCAGCCGCAGCCTCTTCGAGCGGTGCTCGTTCGCATCGCGTTCGGCCACGACGTAGCCGGCGTCCTGAAGGAACTTGAGAGGGCGGTGCATCGCCTGCTTCGTCACGCCCAGGAGTTCGATCAGCTGCCCGATCGAGATGCCTTCGGCGCGCGCCACCGCGTAAAGCAGGCGATGGTGCACGCGCGAGAGGCCGTGCTCCGCCAGGAAGGCATCGGCCTTGACCACGAGGCCCCGAAAGGCGAAGTGCATGAGCAGCAACGCGCCATCCTGTGGATGGAGTTCGCGCATGCCCGCACGGGCAACGCGCGGCAGTTCGAAAGCCGGGTTCGGCACATGAATCGGCTTGGAGGAAGTCTTGGGCATACCTTGTCGTCACGCACGGGGCCATGCTCGGCGCGCCGGCGCAGCTTTTTCCGCGATGTGGCCGCGGAATCGCATCCGGCCAGTTGGCACGTCGGGAATGCCAGCAATCTCGACCCGCTTGGAAGCGCGGCAGTGGAGTTCACCAACCATCGCACAAGCATAGCGCAGCGTTCGCAGCACGTGCCGTTTCTCGCGCGAGGAAGTGGTCGGCTGGGCCAGCTTGCCGATCAGCTGTGCGAAGACCACAGCCGCGCGAACTCGGTCGAGAGCAACTACCTGGCCTCGCGCACGGGCCGCAGGTGGATCTCGGCACGGCGATTGTGCATGCGCCCACTTCTGTGGCATTGCTTGCAACCGGTTGGGTCTGCCCCCGCCCCTCGGGCGATCCAACGCTCTTTCGCGACGCGTGATCGACCAGATAGGCCTCGACGCTCCGCGCACGGGGTTGCGACAGGGTCATGTAGCGATCGGATTGCCGGCGCTGTCCGCATGGCCGACCACGCAGGCGGTGACGCCAGGTTCCTGCGCGATGGTCTGGGCCACCTGGTCAAGCACGCGGCGAAATGCGGTCTGATCGTCGCACTGTCCGTATCGAAGGCGACCTGGCTGGGAACGCTGACCTTCAGGGAGCCGCCCGGCTGTTCGATGAACCGCGTGCCGGCATCGACTGTCCGGCGGTTGAGCTTGTTGCGAATGCTGCTCCAGTTGTAGCCGAGGCCTGCTGTAGCGACCGCCCCCGCTGCAGCGCCGATGACCGTGCTCTTCTTGTCGCGGCCGATCGCTCGCCGGCTCCAGTCTCACACGAGCACCGGGCCGAAGCGCAAACACACTTTCAGGGCCAACAGCGCTCGACGCAGGCCCTCCTGCGCCTGGCGCTGCTGCCGGCATCCGCTCGGCTATCCTTCGCCCGCCGCGGCCGCAGGCGCTTTGCCTTTGCCGTGCCAGCGATGAACGCCAGACCGATCCACCTCTTGCCTGAGAGAAAGACCTCGCTCCATGTTCCGAACCTTGCTCAAGTCCAAGATCCACCGCGTCGCGGTCACAGACTGCGAACTGCACTACGAGGGCTCGTGCGCCATCGACGAGGACCTGCTCGATGCGGCCAACCTGGCCGAGAACGAGCAGGTCCACATCTGGAACATCAACAACGGCGAGCGTTTCGTCACCTACGCCATCCGTGGCGAGAGGGGAAGCGGCATCATCTCGGTCAACGGCTCGGCCGCACGCCGTGCGTCGGTCGGCGACCTGATCATCATTGCGGCCTTCGGCCTGGTGCCGGAAGACCATGTGAAGAGCTACCAGCCCAAGCTGGTGTTCGTGGACGGTGCCAATCGCATCAAGGAAGAGCGCGCCCACATCCCGGTGCAGGCCGCCTCGGGCGAAGCTGCCATCGCCTGAAGACGCCGAGCACCCATCGCGATGAACGAGATTTCGGCCGATATCGTCGCGCAGGCCATCGAATTGCTCGGCGCGGACGGGGCGACCGAGGAACGTCTGGCCGATCAGTTCATCGCCCTGATCGGTGACGACATGGGCACCCGCCGCCTGCGCGACTGCATTCCCGAAGCCTTCGGTCTGGTGCTGGCCTCGCATCTGTGCCCGACCCTGAAGCTGCCGGACTATTTCCAGGCGCTCGATGCGAACGGGACGTGGCAGCGCATTCCACTGCGCGCCGAGTCCGCTTTCGTGCATGCCCTGCCGATCGCGCTGCACATCTTTCACCACGGACCTCGGGCACGCTTTCGAAACATCGCCGACATGAGCTCCGTGGTCGCTGCCTTGAACAACGCCCTGAACGCAGGCGACTCGCTCGACGGATGCACCCTCCATGGTCCTCAGATGCAAGGCCTTCCGGCAAGCCTCTACGAGGTCCCACCCGATTCGGGTACCGATCCGCCAGGACACTGAGCATCGGCAGGCTTGGAGGAAGCGTCTGCAGCTTTGGGCTGTTGCTTCGAGCGGCCGGCAATCGCTACCAATTTCTCGATCTGGTGACGCCGCTGCCCAGCGTTCCATTACGCTTGCACGTTCAGCATCCTCTTCGATCTCCCAAGCGGCTTTCAGCGCCCCCAGAGGCTCCACTTGTCCCGACGCATCGACGCCTACAGCGTGCGCCTTTCTGTCTCTGCCGCGCGAGCGGCTTGATCGTGCGCGGCGCGGCGCACATCGCTGCTTCGGCGCTGAGCCGTCGTATCGCCGACCTCGAGCACGCTACTTGCTCACCGACCTCATCGGTGGACAGGTCCAGCTGGGCTTCGTTTCGATTTCGCAGGTCGCGCCGCAGATCAAGGCCGGCGCGCTGCGAGCGCTGGCCATCTCGACACCGACGCGTTCCGCCGCGCTGCCGGATGTTCCCACGCTGGCAGAAGCCGGCGCGCGGAAGTACAGCTTCGATGCTTGGATCGCGCTCATTGGCCCGGCAGTGCTGCCCAAGGCCATCGTCGATGCCGACCATGCTGCCATCAAGGCGGCCCTGGCGTCACCGGAAGCGCAAGCGGCCGTGGCTGCACAAGGCCTCAACATCCTGCATACCGGGCCCGATCTCGCACCCGCGTTCTTTCAATCCGAAATGACGAAGCATCAGAAGCTTGTGAAACAGTCCGGCGCGACGCTGGATTGAGCGCGCGGAAGCCTTGCGTGCACCGACGGCGACGGCAGTGAGGACTCGATCCGGACCGGGCCTCCCACAGGCTGAGTACGGCCACGGCGTGGGATCCAACGCGCCGCACCGGCAAGCGCCGTCGTCGCGAGCGGCAGTCCACCGCCTTCGGCGACGGCCGCCCTCCCAATCAGAAGGAGCGTCCCCCCACGTGCTGCAGCGAGCCCGATCTCGTCCGGGCCGTCGAAAAGCCTCCACGGGCCATCCCAGCACAAGCTTCATCGTTGCGCGCAGAGCGAGGGGGACACGATGACCCATGAGATCTTGTTGAGCGGCGACGGCGCGAGCCCTCAGGAGCACACACCGCCTGGGAGGGCTTTCGGTGAACGCTCCATGACCATCTGGATCGCCCGCAGCGACTCAAGCCTACCTGGCATGGGCCGAACATTTCAGAAGCGAGCCACAAAACGACGCGCAATGGCGCCTCCCCCGCGCTTTGCTGCTGGCCAAGGCTGCCGCCGAGAAAGAAGGCCAGAGGGAGCGCGGCGCGATCGTCGGCACCTTCGAGATGCGGTTGACGATCCCGGACTAGGACGGCCCGCAGGCTTTCGGCGGTTGGCGCCGAGGGCCGGCGTTCGCCCAGGGACGGACAACGCTCGTCTTCACCGGTCGTGCCGTCCGCTGCCGGAACTGACGTGCCACGGGACTGTCCCTCCAGACCACGGCCCTGCCTTCATCGATGGGCTCGCGCCCGTAGACGATCCAGCCATCGCACACGGTACCGATGGGCTCGACGACCTCGAAGCACTCGGTGCGCGCAGCCGCGAACGACGTGAAGACGATGCCAGCGCCGTAGCGGCCTTCCTCCAGGCCGGCCTGGACTGCGAGCACCGTGGGTTCATGGACTTTTTCCGGCCACGCGGAGAGGTCGGCATAGCTTTGCGTGGCAGGCTGCACGCCCACCCTGGAGGCGTTTTCCTCGCTTCCCTTGGCCTGCACAAGCGCCATCGGCTGGCTCGGAGATACGAAGGCGTCGACCACCACCATGGCGTTGCGATAGGTGCCCGTGATCTCCGCTGCCGCGGGATGAACGGCGCACTGCAGCAGGTAGTCGGCTTCGCCGGCCACCAAAGCACGCGCGCCGCTGTGGAAGTCGTCGAACAGGGCGACGCGTGCGAGCTGTTCGAGTCCGTGCGCGGCGAGGTACTGCTCGAGAACGAAGTGGTGGTTGCTGCCTCGCGGGCCCAGTGTCGAAAAGATGATCATGTGTTTCAACGGCAAAACAGGACGGCCAAGGGAGGCTCGCCTCCAGCCGGAAGCCTCGCGGGGCGTACGGCAGTGGAGATGCCAGAGGGTGTGCCTCGAGCCCCTTGCGATCCGGTGGAGGAGAGGTGGCTTCATGCAGCAGCGGCAGGTGCGCCGATGATCTCGTCCTCCAGCCTGCAGGTCTCGGCGATGATGAGTTCGTAGAGGGCGCGCAGGAACGGCGGGCTCATGCCGTGTTCGGCGGCAAAGGCCGCCGCCCGCTCCTGCACCACGCCGATGCGGTGCGGCTGCATCATCGCAATCGCATGGTCGCGCTTGTGCTGCCCGATGCGACAGCAGCAGTCCAGTCGCTGTCTCAGGGTCTCCAGCAGCGTGCGGTCCAAGCCGTCGAGTTCGTCGCGCAGTGACTGCAGGATCCGCTCGGCGGCAGCGCTCTGAGCGGAAGAAGATGAAGGAGAGATCGCCTCAGGGGCCGCGGCCGACGCGTCCGCGCCGCCGTGCAGGCGTTGGGATGGGGTAGTCATGCCTGCTCTCCTCATTCGAGCTTGATGCCCTGGCTCGCGATGATCTGCGTGAGCGCCGCCGTGTCAGTCTTCACCCGATGGAGCAATGCGTCGCCCGAGATCCCGACGGCCTCGTAGCCGTGCTGGAAGAGCTTCTGCTGCACCTCGGGCGAGCGGATGATCTCCGCGAGGACCTCGTTCAGGCGCCGCGCGATGGGCGCCGGCAGGCTGGCGGGAGCGGCAGCCGCGGTCCAGATCTCAAGCTCGAACCCTTTGAGCCCCGCTTCCTGCAAGCTCGGATAGTCCGGCACGAGCGCGGATCGGCGCGCCGAGGTGACCCCGATCGCGCGCAGCTTTCCGGCCTTGACCTGGGGTTCGGCAAGGCCCGGCGGCAGCAGGGCGAGTTGCAGCTGCCCGCCGCCCAGAGCGGTGATGACCTGTGGATTGCCCTGGTAGGGCACATGCACGGCCCCGATGCCGGTGCGGGCCTTCAGCAGCTCCATGCCGAGGTGGCCGATCGTGCCGATGCCCGGCGTGCCGTAGCTCCACTTGTTGCCAGCGGCGCGCGCCGCATCAAGAAAACCCCGCGCGTCGGTCTTCGCGACTTCCGGGGTTGCAGCGAGCACCAGCGGCGCCGTGCAGATGATGCTCAAGGGCATCAGATCCTTCTGCGGGTCGTAGGAGATCGACGGATTCAGGACCTTGGCGATGGTCATGTTGCCATTGATGAGGATGCCCACGGTGTGCCGATCGGAGGACTTCGCGACGATGTCCGCCGCGATGTTCCCACTGGCGCCGGGCCGGTTCTCCACGATCACGGGTTGGCCCAGCGCCTTCGCCAGTGGGTCGGCAAGCACGCGCGCCACGAAGTCGGGAGAGGAGCCGCCGCCGAAGCCCACGACCAGACGCACTGGCCGCGTCGGCCAGTTCAGCGCCTCGACTGGAGGACCCGAGGTCCCCGGGGAGTGCGCTTCAGCGCGCGCAGCGCCGATGTGCTGCGCGCAGGCCGCGCCAGCCCAAACGAGGGCGCCGGTCAGGCACATCAGGCGCGCGAAAGGTGATCGAGACAGCAGAAGGGACATGATGTTGGAAGTTGAAATGGGGGCGCCAGTCTTTCGTCGACAGCGCTCCCGATCAACTCCTGCTTGGTACGCAAGAAGCTGTCTATGACCTCCACACGCGGCAGGCCCGTCTGCCCCCTGACAAGCGCAGTGCCGCGCATGTGTGCTTGCCTGCGATGCAAGTTCGCTACGGCGCGCCCAACAATCTCGACCTGCCGGCACACCGGCCGATGGCGCGCCCGTGCCGCACCGCGGCCGTGCCAGACACCGCCCTTCAGGACTTCGACAGGTACATCGCCGTGGTGGCCGGCGACGCATGGCCGAGGTTGTTCTGCACCACCGCCAGCGGTACTGGCGCGCGCCCTTCTCTTCCACGCAGGGCATGGGCCCCATGGGAGTGCCGCAGCCAGTGCGTGCTGGCCTTTCTCAGCTGTGCGGCTTCGGCCGCTTCGAGGCCGAGCGCGGCACGCGCGAGAAAGGCCTTGATGGCTTGGTAGAGCCCCGAAGGCGACCAGGCGGCGGGATGCTCGGCCCCCGTGCCGAAGCGGGCCAGCAAAGGAACACCGCGGTTGCCGGGCGCATCCACCTGCCGATCAAAACCATGGCGCGCCAGCTCCTGTCCCAACTCATCGATCAATTCGATCGGCACCGGCACCTGCCGACGCTCCCCGCGCTTGCCAGTCACCGACAACAGCCAGTCGCTGTCGCCGCGAACAGAGGATGGCCCCGGCTGCAGGTCCTCGCAGCGCACACCTGTGATCTCGGCCAAGCGCAGCCCGGTGGCATAGAGCCAGCGCATGCCCCGGCGCAGCCGCCGTCCAGGTTCGGTGTCCACATGGCTTCGCAACAATCCATCGAGGTGATCCCACTGCGCGAAGCTCAGCATCCGTTGGGCGCCGAGGCGACCCTGCGCATCGGGCGGCAGTGCCGATTGCGCAAAGGGATTGCCCACCACGTAACCCTGCTGCACCAGAAAAGCGAACAGGCTGCGAAGAATGATCAGCGACTGGCGCAGCGCGACCGGCGTCAGCGCGCCTTCCAGCGGTCGCCACATGGGGGACCAGCGCTGGTGATGGCGCGCACCGCACCACTGGGCAGGCGGATTCTCCAGAAAGGCCTGGTAGGCCTGTGCATCCTCGCTCGTGAGCGAAGAGAGCGCCTTGCCACGCTCCAGCACCGCCCACAGCAGCAGCCGCTCCGCTTCCTTTCGATAGGAGCGCTGCGTGGAACTCATGGATGTGCGGGTCGCGTCGGCGCTTCCCTTGGCAGCGAGCCACGCACCGACGGCCGCGTGGTCGTCAGACGCCGCAAGCCGGCAGGCCTCCCGCGGGGCGCGGCAGGAGCCCGCGCGGCCGTCCAACTCGGCGGGCAGCACGAATTTCTCGTAGGGCAACAAGGCGGTGGCGGCCGGCACGACCCCGTGCAAGACGGACGACGCCAATTGCGCGCGCGGCACGCTGGCGTGAGCGCTCACATGCAGTCCGAGCACCTGCTCGTTCGCGTGCAGCCAGTCCAGTATTCGCGCGGCCTTGCGCTGGCCCACGCCCGGCACCTGAACCCACCAGCGCGCCCCGCTGCGGTTGACGTGCGCCACCAGCGTGGCCAGTGTCGCCAGCCCCGCGCGCTCCAGCCGCTCGGCCAGTGCCGGATGCAGCCAAGCCGCCACGCTGTCTGCCGGGCGCGGGTCTTGGGCGACCAGGCGCTCCAGCCAGTGCAACGCCTCGAGCTGGCGCTCGATGACGCGCGTACGGCGCGAGGGCTGGCCGCGACCCCGTCCCGATGCACCACCGCCTTGCGCGAAGGCCGCCTCGTAGGCCTCGATCTGCTCGGCTTCCGAGAAATCCTCCAGACCCTGGGCTTGCGCGAACTCGGCCAGGCTCGGCAGCGCCGGCGTCGCGGTGAAACGCTCGGGGTCCAGCAGGATCAAGCGCGCCGTACCCGGCTTGCGCTCGCGGCGCGCGGCTGCGGCAAAAGCATCCCGGATCCAGGCGATCGTGCGGCGCACGGTGCGCAGGTCGACATGCTCGCCCTCCAGCCGCAGGTAGCGCTCCCAGCTGGCGCGCTCGTCCACGCCCTGGGCGAGCGCACGCATGAAGGCGAAATGGCCGCGGTGGAGCTTGCGCGGAGGGACCTTCTTCACGGGGATGGCGCAGCTACGGAGCCCGGTCGGCTCCTCCAGAACTTCCACCAGCGGCGCGGCTCGGTCTCCGGCGGTCGCGGCAACTGCTGGGCTCGGCTGACACGAACGCGCTGGCGCCACTCGACTTCCAACGCATGGGCGACGCCATAAGCCCGCGTGTCCCCGCGCGCGGCACGCGCGCGCCACTCGCGGGACAGACGCTCGAGTTCGTCATCGTCCAGCGACGCCAATTCTTCACGGCTCGGCACGGGATGGCGGCTCATCGGCTCAGCCCCCTCCCCCGCCCTTGCGGATCGGCGTGCACGGCGCTGCCGGGATTCCAACCTCTTTGCCCCGGTCCAGGTTGGCCCGCGCCCTGCCGCCCGGGATGCACACCGGCGTCACTGGCGCGCCCACCAAGGACATCCTTCCTCGTGCTCACGACAACCCCCATTGCTTTGTATTCCTCGATGCTATCGGTCCACCGTCCCTGGGTCCTGCGAAATCATCCCGCCCCCTAGCGTGTTTTGCCGCTGGACCAGATCCATTCCAGCCAAGGCCGGCATCATTCACATAATCATCAATGATAATTTGTGCTGTCGGAACGCGCAAACCAAAGAAGGCAGTCGCAGGTCCTTCGCTAAGTGGTTGATCTATAGGGTTTTTTTGCGCACGAGGGCCGAGCATCACGATCCGGTTCCCGCTGGACTTTGGCGCGCTGTTGAGCAGTTGCCTTCGCTTTGCGCTGCAACTGGCTGTGCAACTTAAGGATTCCGCCATGCAAGGCTCAAGCCGGCATCCTCGCTCCCACCTTCTGTCCCGGCAGGCTGCGGTCGTCTGTATTGCTCGAGTCGATCCCAGCAGTCCTCGCGGCCCTGAGCACGTTTCTTGCGCGTGCACCTCGTTGACGCCAAGTCCTTGGATCGGAACTTGCCGGAACGATCACGGGCCCGCCATCTTGGACTGCGCATGAAGCCTGTGGTTGCCACGTCTTCGGCACCCCCCGATCGCGCTCGCCGTATGTGCAACTTTTTGGGATTTCAGCACGCGGCATTGCGGATATGGAGTGAGCGCAAACTTTCAACTGATGATCAGTGATCCTTCAGATAAGAACGGAGGATGGAGGTTTTGCAGGGAAGCTTGGGTGGAAACCTGGTTTCCACCGTCAGGGAGCATCCCGAGGTGCGATTGCCGCACGCATCAGAATCGTCCACCAGATCGTCCCACCGGGTCGCGAACCACGAAGCTGCCGGGACCGAGGGCGCCCTGTGCGCAGCGGTGGGTCGTCCAGCAGAAGCACATCCGGATCGGGCAGCCTCTCGCGCCCGATCGTTCGACACTTGGCCTTGAGTGCGCCCGATGGAACTGGGCTATAGGAAAAACAGTCTGGCCGGGAAGATGGCGGGAGCCAGACATCGGCGGGGAAATCTGGGTGATGTCGAACGCCGTCGCTGACGCGGTTTCAGCCTGCCCTGCCCGAACCGGCCCTGCCCCGCCCGGTCCGGTCTGGTCCGGCCACAGCGGGCCCCATTTCCCAACGGTGCTCACGTGCCCGGCAGGGCGTCTCTGCTCAGCCGAGCAGCCGAACCTTTTGCAGAATCTCGGACATGGATTTCAGCAATGCCTCCGGCGCGAGTTCGGAGACGGTGCCAGGCAGCAAGGTCAATTTGATGGTGCCGTCGGGCGCCCGCAGGCAGGAACCCACTGTCTTGCCTTCGCTCTCGATGGCGAGCTTTTCCGGCTTTGCGCCCGCATCCAGTCCCAGCAGTCGCGCCACCACTGCAGCTGGCGCGAGCTTCAGGCCACGCACCTTCTCGGCGCGCTTCAGGACGCTGCGGCGGTCCTTGTCGAGTGCCGCATTGAGCTGTTCTGCGTGCCGGTGCTGCACCTCGAGGGGACTGCGGAAACACTCGATCACGGCCGATGGCAGTTGCGCCACCATCAGCGCCTTGCGAACCCAGGTGTGGCTCCGGCCCACCTTCTCGGCCAGCTGACGCTGGGTCGGGAACAGCTGCTCGTCCAGTGCTCGCTGGTACATCACACCCTGCTCGTACGCGGAGAGATCCGAACGCTCCCGGTTCTCACGGTCCATCGCCGTGAACAACTCGATGTCGCCCAGCTCGTCGAGCCAGATCGCGGCCAGCACGGGGATGCCGAGATCCAGGCATGCGCGATGACGCCGGTGACCGAACACCAGCTCGTAGCGTCCCGGCTCATCCGCCAAGGCGCGCACCAGGATCGGCTGCACATTGCCACCGGCCTGCTCGATGTCGGCCTTCAGTGCAGCGAACTCCGAGGTCTCGAACGACGTGGGATGGCGATTGGCCCAGCGCGAGGCGCGGATCATCGTAGGGTCGAGCTTGCGCGTGGGCGTCGAGCCATCGTACTGAAGCAACCGCTCGCGCATGGCCGCGAGCTCTCCTTCCACGGCCTGCATCTGGCCGCGGAATGCGAGCATCTGACCTGGTCCCGTACGCGGGGCGATGGTGCCTGTCTGGGCTGGTGGAAACCTGGTTTCCACCACGGGCGGGACAGCCACGCCGGGCAGCACCGGGGGTGCCGGTATGTGAGCGACCGGCGCTGCGGCAGCAGGCACCGGTTCGGGGATGGACAGTCCTGCGGTCAAGGCTTCGAGGCGTTTGCGTGTACTAGCCATTGGAATCTCCTTGGCGGTGGAAACCTGGTTTCCAGGCGAAGCGCTCGGCGCCCGACTGACGGAATGCGAATGCCCCCTGGGCTTGCGATCGCTGTGGAAACCAGGTTTCCACACGGCACGTATGGCACCACGCCCGGGCCTGGAAACCAGGTTTCCAGGCAGGACCGAGGGCCGCGGACAAACGACGCGAGATCCACCGCGCGCAGGAGCATTCAGTCCTCCGCGAGAGACCGCCAGCCGGTTCGCCTACTCCGTGAGGCAAGCGGCGCGGTGCCGGTCGGCCGGTGGAAACCTGGTTTCCACCCGGCGTTCGCATGCCCTTCAAAAGAAGTGATGTCTTCCTCATTGCACCTGTGCCTTGTCCGACCAGCTGCTCACCACGGACTGCTCGACCAGGTCGACGAAGGCGTCATAGGCATCCGAAGCGCGCTTGTAGGTCTTGGCAGCGCCTTCGTACTTCTGCACGTCATAGACGGTCGCGAACTCGGCCGCCTTGTTGCTCGTCACGCTGGTCTTCGGGATCTCCACCGGCAGCGTGTATTCCCCATACGTGGCCTGGATCCACTGGCGCACGGCCGGCGTGGCCGGGTCGCTCGGGTCCACCCGGCTGAGCAGCACGTGGAGGAAGTCGAAGGCCTTGCCGGCCATGTCGCCGCCTTGCGCATCGAGGTTGGCGCCTAGGTCTGCGAGCAGCGACCAGAACTGCGCGGACGAGGCGAAGTCCAGGCCCGAGGGCGGCACCGGGACCACGATCCCATTGGCCGCCCACAGCGCGTTGATGGTCACGTAGGACAGCGAGGGGGGCGTGTCGATGACGATCACGTCATAGAGATCACGCACGCTTTCCAGGCCGGCGTTGAGCACATCCCAGAAACGCGCGCCCGGCTCCTGCATCTGACGCGCCGGCAGTGCGAACTCGGCCGAGAAAAGGAAAGGGGCCGCGGCCACCAGGTCGAGCCCGTCCCAGTAGGTCGAGCGGATCGCGTAGCGGATGTCGGACTGACTGCCATCGCACAGTGGTGCGATCGTCATGTCCTCGCTGATCTCCGCTTCGGGCAGCAGACCGTGCAGGGTCGTGAGCGATCCCTGCGGATCGGTGTCGATGGCCAGCACCCGGTGGCCGCGCAGGCTCAGCCCCTGTGCCAGAACCATGGCGGTCGTCGTTTTGGCGACGCCGCCCTTGAAGTTGCCCACCGCGATCGTGAACGCCTTTTTCCCAGCCGGGCGCATCTTGTCGGCTCGGTAGGTCCGGGTCCAGCTGCGCAGCTCGCTGAGTTCGAAGTTGCGCTTGCCGCCGGCCGGCGTCAGCCGGCCACTGGGCAGATCCTCCTTGGTGATGCGGTAAGCCACATGCGCCTTGTCGACGCCGCACAAGGCCGCCAGCTGGGCGGTGGAATAGATCGGCGCGACCTTGCGCGCTTCAGGCGCCAGCAGGCGGCCACGGATCTGCTCGACCATCGAGCCGGCACGTACGGCCAACGCAGCGATACGCGGCATGTCGATGCGTGCGCGCGCAGGGGAGGGGGGCAAGGAAGAAGAGGAGGCGGACGTGGAAACCTGGTTTCCAGCACCGGCAGGGGCGGGCAATGCCATGAAGAACAGCCTTATTCGACAGAATTCAGCCATTCTATGGGATTCCGTCGAATGGACAAGATCCGCAAAGAGACCCGGCGATTCGACCCTGTCAATTGTGAGAGGGTTTGGGGACCAAGGTGAGGTTCTTTGGGATTCTCCCTCGGGTGCCGGCGTCCGAGGCGAACAAAATCACCGTCGATCCGCCAACCACTCCTCCTTGCACCCGGCTTCAGCCGCGTTCCTGGGGCGAACCCATGCGTTCACGGTCCCTTTACAGCCCCCATCGCTTGGCGCACCCCCAATCCACTCACGTCAAATCCCAACCGTCCACACGTCAAGCGCCTTCAAACCCCATCCGATCTCACATTCAATCCCAAAACCTCTCACACGAAATCCCAACCGTGCTCACATCAGTGCGTGCAAGTCCTTGTCAGCCTTCAGAAAATCACTCCGTCAAATCTTCAATCCCTTCAAGTGTTTCTTTTCAAAGTCTCAAGAGACTTCTCGTGCATTTGTAAATTGACCGATTCACAAAACAACGGCATGATGTGAAACCGCAGATATCTGAAAGAGGCCTCATGGAAGACGGCGAAGTTCCGCGACAGCCGCCCAAACCGCCGCCGGCCCCTGATGAACAAAGCGTTGCCAAGGCCAACGAGGCCATCGCGATCCGACCCAAGCGGGGCCGCCTCACGCTGCTGTCGCGACGTATCTACAACGCGCTGCTCTATCACTCTCAACGCCAGGGCGTTGACGAACCCGTCTACAAGCTCGCCCTCAGTGAACTGATTGGCGATGCCCGTTTCAACTCCAACAACACGGAACTGTTGAAATCGCACCTGCGCGACATGCAGGCGACCACCATCGAATGGTCGACCAGCGGCACCGGCCTGAAGCGCTGGGTGTCCTCCCAGTTGCTCGGAACCGTCACCATCGAGGAACAGGGCAGGGGCCGGCCCTGCACCATCACCTGGCGCTACCCCGAGGAGATCCGCGAACGGCTGGTCAAGCCACACCAGTACACCCGCGTGCTGCTGGAGATCAGCGGCCAGATGCGCAGCTACCCCGCCGCCGTTCTTTACGAGATCGGCGCACGCTACCTGAGTTCGCCAAGCCGGCTGTCCATGCGCGAGGACGTGCTGTGGTGGGCAGCCGTGCTCACTGGGCGCAGCGACATCACCGAGGTCGATTACCGCTTTCTCAAGCGCGATGTCATCAGCAAGGCACTGGCTGAGATCGATGCCCTCTGCGAGGACTTCAGCCTCGAACTCATCGAACACAAGCAGGGGCGGCGCGTCGAGGAGATCCAGTTCCGCGTCCTGCCCAAGCTACAGCAGCGCCTGGGCGCCGCAGACGATCCGAGCCGCAACGTGTTCGACCTCGAACTCGTCGGCAAGCTCATCGCGCTCGGCCTGAAGCAGGACGAGGCCCAGGATCTGTACGCGACCACGGACGAAGGGCAGTTGCGCGGCACCCTCGAGCACGTGGAGCAACGCCTTCGCAGCCAGGCGCTACCGGCACTCAAATCGCCGGCGGCGTATTTCAAGGACGCACTCAAGAAGGGATATGCCGGGGTAAAGGGGGCGATCGAGGTCTCCGAGCCGGCGTCCACCCCGGCGTTGGCCCGCAGCCGGCCCGCGGCCGAGCCCAGCGGCGAGGACCGCATGCATCGAATCCGCGAGTTGTGGGAGAACGACCGCATGCAAAAGGCCAAGGTGCTCTACAAGGAGATGCCCGAGGCCGCACAGGCCCAGATGCGATCGCGCTTCGAAACCGAGCGGCTCGGGCAGATCGCGGCACCCATTGCGCGTGCCTGGCGTCGCGACGGGCCGGCAAGCCGCATTGCCGCGACGACCTTTCATCGCTGGCTGGCGCAGGTCACCTGGCCCGAGGAACCCTCCGACCGCGTGTTGCTCGACTTCGCGCTGGCCCAAGGCGTGGCGGGAATGTAGGTCCGCCAGTCCGCCCGCTCACGCCGGCTTCGCGGACCAGCGCGGCCCCGTCGACACCGCCTCGGACGGCCAGGCCCCTCAGCGTGCCTTGGATCTGTCGCCACCCGGCAGGAACAACCGGTGCCTCAGACTCCAGATGGTGGCACCGAGACGCAGATGTCTCTCGACGTTGAAGTCGTAGGCGCTGTCATGCAGATCTTCCTTTGCGATCAGCTCGGCGATGACGTCGAGCGCATCCGCTGGCGCATACCCCAGGCCCTCGCGCCCCATCTCAACGATGGTGGCCAAAATCTTCGTTCTGTCCATAGGTAGGAGGGCCCGCAGAGAAGTTGGGTGCTGCACCTTGGCTTCGGGCATCGTGTCTTGCGCGCGCAAGGCATAGATACGGGAGGTGTCGGGACAGGACGAACATGTGCAAAGCAATGAGGCTGCTGCGTTGTCGACGGCGTCTTGTCAGCGAACGCAGATCGCTGCCGTGGTCTTCCATCGACTCTCGTCGCCGTGACCCCGCAGGTGCTCGTTCGTGTCTGGCCCTCCGACGAGTGGACGGGCAAAGGATGCGTTTGAAGAATGTGGAATGAATGGACATCCGATGGGGATTCCGTGAAGGGGGCGGATCCGACGCACCCAGCGCCTCGGGACGTCGAAGTGGGTCCCGAAAAAATGAAGGTCACGGGAACGTCACGCACGCGTGAAAGCATTCCGGCCTTTTGTCCACCGGACTTCCCCCATGCGCCCGAACTCCGTCCTCCGCCGCGCCATTGCAGGCGTACCTGCTTCGTCCCTGAGCCTCCTCTCGCTCCTGCTGGCCTCCTGTGGAGGCGGCGGGGGTGGGAGCGCTCCCTTGGCGCTGCCCCCGGCGCCCACAGCACCAGCGCCGACACCAGCGCCGACACCAGCGCCGACACCAGCGCCGACACCAGCGCCGACACCAGCGCCGACACCGGCAACGACGCCCGCCAGCGTCAGCGGGATGGTGGTGGGAAGCTACTTCATCAATGCCAAGGTTTGCCTCGACACCAACGCCAACGGTCGCTGCGACGCCGGGGAGTCCTCGACGCGCACGGACAAGCAGGGTACCTTCACGCTCACCGGCTCAGGCGCGGGGATCGTGGCCGAGATCGGCACCGACGCCACCGAATTCGACCCGACCACATCGGCCTCGAAGCCCGTGAGCGCGCGGCTCGTGCTGCGCGCGCCGAAGGAAGCGCCGGGCGTGGTGGATTTCCATTCGACCGCGGTGGTCGCAGAGATGGAAGCAGGCGGTCTCGATTTCAAGGCGGCCAGCAGCAAGGTTGCGATCTCGGTCGGTGTAGTGGCGGCCAAGCTGCTCGGCGATTTCAACACCGAGAGCGATCCGGTGGCCAAGGCGGCGCTCCAGGCCGCGTCCGACGAAGGACTGCAGCGCATCCGCGACGCACTGGCATCGGCGGCGGCCGACGACGACATCCGGGCCGTGCTGACGGCTGCCGCCCTGACCGACCGCTACTACCAGACCAAGGCGCCGTACCGCGCCCAGCAGGACGTTAGCACCTACGAGGTGGCGCCAGCTGGCTTTTCGCCGGTCTACACCCAGATGATCGCGCGCCACGGATCGCGCGGCCTGTCCAGCCTCAAGTACGACCTGGCCATCTACAACATGTGGAAGAAGGCGCAGGACGATGGCGCGCTGACCCCATTAGGCGAGAAGCTCGGCCCTGATGTGCTGAAGATCATGAAGGCCAACTTCCTGCTCGGCTACGGCGTGGCGGGCATCAGCACGCCGGGCTACGGCAATGAGACGCAGGTGGGCATCAACGAGCACACGCAGCTCGCGGCACGTCTGGTGCAGCGCCTGCCCGCCTACTGGAAGCAGGTTGCCGACAGTGCCGGATCGGCGCCGCGGCAGATCGTGACCGTGACCTCCGGTGTCGATCGCGCGGTCGACAGCGGCAACTTCTTCGTGCAATCGCTCAAAGCCACACAGCCCGCGCTGGCACCGCTGGTCACCTATCCGGCGGCACCGGGGCCCTACCCTGATGCCGGCGCCGCGGTGAGCCAGCCGGCGGGCACCAACCGCTTCCTGCTGTACTTCCACAAGCTGGTGAAGGCCACCGACCTGGTGAGCAAACCGGCCGATCCCCTGTACACGACCTACCAGGACAGCCAGGCCTATCAGGCGTACAAGTCAGGCGATGCCGACCTGCTTGCCAAGCAAAGTGGCCTGACGCTCACGCCCGAGGCGACGGCGGCCGGCCGCTTGCTGCTGGAGCGGCTGTTTGCCAGGAGCTTTGTCGACAAGATCGCCGACGGCACCTACAGCTTCGCCAACTCCGGCAGCTTCAGCTATACGAGCGACGATGGCAAGTTCTCACCCAACCTCAGCGGCGACGGCAAGACCACGATCAAGTCGCTGGGCGACGCCGGATCGCTGATGTACGAGCTCTACGTGATCGCGCCGGCGATGCGCAGCGAGGCCGGCGTCGACTTTGCCGCCTACATGCCTGCCACGCAGGCGAAGTTCTTCGCCGCGCTGAACGACGGGTCCGATTTTTACGACAAGGGCCCCGGCATGAGCGAGAAGGGCGACATCACCTCGCGCATGTCGCAGATCCTGGTGGACGACATGTTCAACGAGGTCGATGCGATCGAGCGCGGCGATCGCTCGCATGCCGCCAAGCTGCGCTTCGCGCATGCGGAGATCCTCATGCCCTTCGCTGTGCGCATGGGCCTGAAGGGCGTGGACCAGAGCGTTCCCAAGACCGCGGCCTTCAGCTACGTGGGCAATGCATGGCGCGGTGAATACGTTTCGCCCATGGCCGCCAACATGCAGTGGGACGTGTACGCGGACGCCAGCGGCAAGCTGCTCGTGAAGATGCTCTACAACGAGAAAGAGACCGACTTCAAGGCCGCCTGCGACGGCGCGAAGAAGGCGGGAACCGCTCACTTCTACGATTACACGGCACTGAAGACCTGCTACGGCCACGTGGCTCCCTAGCGCCTTGCGGCGAACGAGCGGGCCGGCGGCGAGTCGGCCATGTCCCCACGCGGGGAAGCAAAGGCGGGTACATGAGGAGGCAATCGCGATGGTGGCCGATGTCGCCATGCCTGCGGACAGTTCGACAGTTCGCCCTATCCCAGGCTCCCAGGCTCTCAGACCCTCAGCCCCGCAAGGCGCTTTCAGCGAGGTTGGATGCCCGGCTGACGTGGGGCCGCAAGACGATCCCGCTGCTCGGGAGCTGGCCGCTTCGCGCTGGCGTCTCGGCCATGGAACCAGCCGATCGCCGTCGGCGCTTTTCCCCGAAGAGCCTGCTGCCTTTGGCTTTGTCCTTGCGTCAATCGTTTGCCGACCGGTGCAGCGACCCTCCAACGCAGCCTGAGAAGTCCGGACGGAAGCACGCGCTGAGCGTTGCGCTCGTGTGGTTCGACCGCGCTGGCACCAGCCCGTGGGGCAGGCGGCACAGCCGTGCGCGCGTCGACGGGGCCGGGTGATCAGGGCAGCGCAGCACCGCCGCGTGCAATGCCGAAAAAACCTTTCCGGCAGGCGCTTTCCATGGCGGATGCTGCCAGAACGGGAAGCGTGCCAATAGGCGTCGAATGATTAACGCATATCGAAGCACGTTTTTCGTATTTAACGAACGAAGCATCGCTGCCTAGCATCCGGTCTCGTCCAACCGGTCATAACAGGTCAGCCAGATGTCATCCGCCAAGGCGTTCGAGCCCATCGCCTTTTCCCCCGTTCCCCTCTATACCCAGGTGCGCGAGACGCTGCGAGAGCGCATCCTCGACGGCAGCTACGCACCGCACGCGCAGCTGCCTTCGGAAAGCGAGATGGTGGTGCTGTTCAAGGTCAGCCGCATCACGGTGCGCCAGGCATTGAGCGACCTCCAGCGCGAGAACCTGATCTTCAAGATTCCGGGCAAGGGCACCTTCGTCGCCAAGCCCAAGGCGTTCCAGCACCTGGGCCAGCTCGAGGGCTTCGCCGAGGCGATGGTGCGTATGGGCTACGAAATCCGCAACCAGGTCACGAGCCACAAGACCGTGCCGGCCGCGCCGCGCGTGGCACAGCGCCTGGGTCTGGCCGAGGGCGCCCCGGTCGCGCAGATCAAGCGCGTGCGCCACCTCAACCGTTCCCCGGTGTCCTACGAAGTGACCTACCTCCCGCATGCGATCGGCGAGCGACTGCGCCAGGCGGATCTGGCCGGGCGCGACATCTTCCTGATTCTGGAAAACGACTACGGCATCGCGCTCGGCCACGCCGATCTGCAGATCGACGCGATGCTCGCCGACGAGGTGCTCGCGCGGGCGCTGGTGGTGGCCGAAGGCACGGCCGTGCTGCGGGTGGAGCGGCTGACCCACACAGCCGGCGGTACACCGCTGGATTTCGAAGACCTCTACTTCCGCGGCGACGCCTTCCAGCACCGCCTGCGCATCGCGCGTGCGACACCGGCGCCCGCGCAAAGCAGCCACACCCCGAAGGGCAGCCCATGAACATCGTCACCCGCATCGTCGACGTGCTGGTCATCGGCGGCGGCACCGCCGGCCCAATGGCGGCCGTGAAGGCAAAGGAAGCCAACCCCGCGCTCGACGTCCTGCTGCTTGAGAAGGCCAACGTCAAGCGCAGCGGCGCCATCTCGATGGGGATGGATGGCCTGAACAATGCCGTGGTGCCCGGCTTTGCTACGCCCGAGCAGTACGTCAAGGAGATCACCACCGCCAACGACGGCATCGTCAACCAGAAGACGGTGATGGCCTATGCGCGCAACAGCTACGCGATGATCGAGGAGCTCGACCGCTGGGGCGTGAAGTTCGAGAAGGACGAGACTGGCGACTACGCGATGCGCAAGGTCCACCACATGGGCACCTACGTCCTGCCCATGCCCGAGGGCCACAGCATCAAGAACGTGCTGTACCGGCGCCTCAAGCGCGCGCGCGTGGAGATGTCGCAACGCCTCGTGGTCACGCGCCTGCTCACCGCGCCCGACGGCGCGATCGCAGGGGCGATGGCCTTCGACTGCCGCACGGCCGAGTTCCACGTGGTGCGCGCCAAGGCCGTGGTGTTGGCCACCGGCGCAGCCGGGCGACTGGGCTTGCCGGCCTCGGGCTACCTCTTCGGCACCTACGAGAACCCGACCAACGCAGGCGACGGCTACAGCATGGCCTACCACGCGGGCGCCGAGCTCTCGGGCATCGAGTGCTTCCAGATCAACCCGCTGATCAAGGACTACAACGGCCCCGCCTGCGCCTACGTGACCGGGCCTTTCGGCGGCCACACCACGAACAACAAGGGCGAGCGCTTCATCGAGTGCGACTACTGGAGCGGCCAGATGATGATGGAGTTCTACAACGAGCTCCAGGGCGGCAACGGACCGGTCTTCCTCAAGCTGAACCATCTGGCCGAGGAGACCATCGCCACCATCGAGCAGATCCTGCACACCAATGAGCGGCCGAGCCGCGGGCGCTTCCATGCCGGTCGCGGCACCGACTACCGCGCGCAGATGGTGGAGATGCACATCTCCGAGATCGGCCTGTGCAGCGGGCATTCCGCTTCGGGCGTGTGGGTGGACGAGCACGCGCGCACGACCGTGCCCGGCTTGCATGCCGCCGGCGACCTGGCCTGCGTGCCGCACAACTACATGCTTGGCGCTTTCGTCTACGGCCGGCTTGCCGGAGAAAGCGCGGCACGCCACTGCGCCGACATCGAACTGCCCGAGCTCGACGGGGACCAGGTCGCGCGCGAGCACGCCCGCGTGAGTGCGCCGCTCGTGCGTGGCAGCGAACAGGGCAGGGCGGGGCTGCCGCCCGCGCAGGTCGAATACAAGCTGCGCCGCATGGTCAACGACTACCTGCAGCCGCCCAAGGTGACGCGCAAGATGGAGATCGGCCTTTCGCGCTTCGAGCAGATCCACGAGGACCTGGAACAGCTCAGCGCCGCCGGCCCGCACGAACTGATGCGCGCGATGGAGGTGCATGCCATCCGCGACTGCGCCGAGATGGCCGCGCGCGCTTCGCTGTACCGCACCGAAAGCCGCTGGGGGCTCTATCACCACCGCGTGGATTTCCCCCAGCGCAACGACCGCGAATGGTTCTGCCACGCACAGTTGCGCAAGCAGGGTGAAGCGATGGTGAGCTTCAAGCGCCCGGTCGATCCCTACATCGTGCCGCTGGATGCGCACGAGATGTCGGCCTACCAGCATCTGCGTGTACCCACCGTGGCCGGTGAGACCGCCGAGGCCTGAGCTTCGGCGCACGTCCTTGCACAGCATCCACGACAAGAAGAGAACCCACATGCCACTCGCTTTCAACCCCACCAGCGTGCCTGTGCGCGTGGACGAGGACAAGTGCATCGCCCACAAGGGCTGCACGGTCTGCGTCGACGTCTGCCCGCTAGACGTGCTCGCCATCGATCTCAGCAAGGGCAAGGCCTACATGAAGTTCGATGAATGCTGGTACTGCATGCCTTGCGAGAAGGACTGCCCCACAGGCGCGGTCACCGTCGACATTCCCTACCTGCTGCGCTGAGCCGCAGTCCGCACATTGCAACCGGAGCATCACGATGAAGACCCAGAGAATCCTGACCGCGTGGGCCGCGGCCCTCGGCCTGCTGCTGGCACTGCCCGCGGCTCAGGCCGAGACCATCCGTATCGCCATCGGCACGCAGGACACCACGATCAATTGCGCCACTGGCGGTTTGCTGATCCGTGAACTGAAGCTGCTCGAGAAGTTCCTGCCACGCACCGGCAAGTACAAGGACGCGCAGTATCAGATCGAGTGGAAGAACTTCACTTCGGGGGCGCCGCTGACCAACGAGATGGTCGCGGGCAAGCTTGACCTGGGCTCGATGGCCGATTTTCCTGGCAGCTTCAACGGCGCTGCCTTCCAGAAGGCCGGACGCAAGAGTATCTTCATCACGGTGCTTTCGGGCAGCACGAGCGGCAGCGGCAACGGCATCGTGGTGCCGAAGAATTCGAAGGTGCAGTCGATCAGCGAGCTCAAGGGGCGGACCATCTCCGTGCCTTTCGCATCGACTTCACACGGCATGCTGTTGCGCGCCATCCAGGCGCAGGGCTGGGATCCGCTGAAGGACGTGAATATCACGACCCAGGCGCCCGAAGTGGCGGGGCCCGCGCTGCAGGCCGGCAAGGTCGAGGCGCATGCCGACTTCGTGCCGTTCGCAGAGCTCTTCCCCTACCGCGGGTTCGCACGCAAGATCTACGACGGCTCGCAGGCGAACGCGCCCACCTTCCACGGCAGCTTGGTTGACGAGGACTATGCGAAGAAGTACCCCGAGGTGGTCGTGGCCTACTTGCGCGCGGCGCTCGAGGCCGACCGCCTCGTGGCGGCGGAGCCCGAGAAGTACAGCGAACTGATCGCCAAGGTCACTGGCATCGAGGCCGAGGTCAACTACCTGTTCCACGGCCCGCTGGGCCTGCAGACGCGCGACCTGAGCTGGAAGCCCGAGTACCGCCAGGCCGTGAAGACTTCGCTGGACACGCTGCGCCTGCTCAAGCGCACCGACAACGACATCGACGCCAATGCCTTCGTGCAGGACGGCTACGTCCGAACCGCCTTCAAGGAGGCGGGGCTGGACTACGACCGGCAACTGAAGAACTATGCGCGCGCACCGTTGGCGGCAAAGGACGCCGCCACGGGCAAGCCGATCACGGACACGAGCCGCGTGGCGCAGATCTGGGTCGCCGGCGAGGCGCTGGTGCGGCACTACGCCTCGCCCGAGAATGCCTTCGGCGACCTGCAGAAGCTGGAAAAGGCCGGCAAGAAGGCGCGTGTGGTGTATGCGCAGGACCGCAACAGCGGCAACAAGCTGCTGGCGGCCGATGCCTGGTTCGTGCTCGGGCCCAAGGGCGAGGTCGATGCCTTCCTGCTCAAGGAGCAAGCCGAGGGTTGGGCTACCAAGCATGGGGGCAGGGTGGCGGACTTCGCTGGCGTTCGCGCCGCGCTGGCCGGCTGACACCCTCTCGGATACCTCGAGCACCGCGCGCTCCCATCCATGATGGCCAGCTACTTCGTCTCCTCTGTCGCGATCCTTCGCGATGGCCTGCCGCGGGCCACCCTGCGCGTGGCCGCGCTGTTCGGTTGCCTGTTCGCGTGGCATTTGGCCACCGGCCAGCGCATCGACCTGGGCTTCATCACCTTCCGCAACGTGCCCTCGCCGCGCGAAGTGGCCGAATCGGCGTGGGCGCTCGCGCAGTCGCCGCTGGTGCTGGAGCACCTGGGCGCGAGCCTGCGACGCGTGTTCATCGGCTTCGGGCTGGCCGTCGCGCTGGGCGTGGCACTGGGCTTGGCCATCGGCCGCGCACGATGGGCCGAGGACGCACTCCTGCCACCACTGGAAGTCCTGCGGCCGATCCCCGCGGTGGCTTGGATCCCGTTGGCAATCCTGATGTTTCCCTCCTCGGAAGCATCGATGGTGTTCATCACCTTCGTGGGGGCACTGTTCCCCGTGCTGCTCAACACCGTCCACGGCGTGGAGGCCGTGGATGCGCGTCTCGTTGCCTCGGCGCGCAGCCTGGGCGCTGGCCGCTTCGCCGTGTTTCGCGAGGTGGTCCTGCCCGGTGCGCTGCCGAGCATCGTCACAGGCCTTGCGATCGGCATGGGCACGGCATGGTTCTGCCTGGTCACGGCCGAAATGATCTCGGGCCAGTTCGGCATCGGCTACTACACGTGGATGTCGTACACGATCCAGAACTACGCCGACATCGTGGTGGGCATGCTCTGCATCGGCGTGCTCGGCATGGGCAGCAGTGCGCTCGTGCGCAGGGCGGGCGAGCTGCTGATGCCCTGGCGCAGGGTGCAGGAGGCAAGACGGTGAAGGACGACGTGAGAGCCGGACGCATCGTCATCGATGGCTTGCGCGTGCGCCTCGGGCATGGCGCGCAGGCCTTCGACGCAGTGCAGGACATCACCTTGCAGATCGAGCCTGGCGAATTCGTTTGCCTGCTCGGCCCCTCTGGCTGCGGGAAATCGACGCTGCTGGGCGCGCTGGCCGGCCATCTGACGCTTGCCAGCGGGGCCATCCACGTGGATGGCGAAGCAGTGCGCGGACCGCATCCGCAGCGGGGGCTGGTCTTCCAGCACCACACGCTTTTCCCGTGGAAGAAGGTGCTGGACAACGTCGCCTTCGGACTGAAGATGCAGGGCGTCGGCCGTCGCGAGCGCGATGCCAGGGCGCACGAGATGCTGCGGCTCGTGGGCCTGGATGCCTTCGCGGGCTTCTATCCCTCCCAGCTCTCGGGCGGTATGCAGCAGCGCGCGGAGATCGCGCGGGTGCTCATCAACCATCCGCGCGTGATGCTGATGGACGAGCCTTTCGGCGCGCTCGATGCCCAGACCCGCCTGATGATGCAGCGCCAGTTGCTCGATGCATGGACGCGCGTGCGCACCACCATCGTCTTCATCACGCACGACATCGACGAGGCGCTGTTCCTCGGCGATCGCGTGCTCGTGATGGGGCCGCGGCCGGGCCGTATCGTCGCCGAGTTCACACCGGACTTCGCCCGCCCGCGTGATCCGTCGTTGGTCACTTCCTCCGAATTCATCGCGTTGAAGCGGCGTTGCCTGCAGCTGCTGCATCCGCATGCGGGATCCAGCGAGCCGCTGGAGCGCCTCACGCCACTCGGCAAGCCCGCTGCCGCTCAACTGCACTTTGCGATCTAGACACAAGAATGACCCTCTCGATCCTCGACAATCCCGAATTGCAGGCCATTGCCCCACGCTTGGTCTCGCCCGATGCCGAAGTGCGTCGCATCGCCGTGATGGACCTCGGCGACTTGGCCGATGAGGCGCACACGCCGCTGTTGGTCGTTGCCCTGCGAGACGCAGAGCCAACCGTGCGCGCCGCAGCGGCAATGGCGCTCGAGAGCATGGAGAACCAAGCTGCCGTCGAGGGACTGGCAGCGGCCCTCGACGATGCCGAGGTCGAGGTGCGTGAAGCTGCTGCCCACAGTCTGGCCGAGTTGAAGGAGCCAGCCTCTGCCGCTTGGCTGCTGCCGCATGCCGGTGCCGGCCCGGCCAGGGTGCGTGCCGCCGTCTTGCGTGCTCTGCGCGAGCTGCGGGCGCCCGCGAGTGCCGAACCTGCGCTCGCGGCGCTGCAGGCGCCGCCAAAGGACGCGGAGGCCGCCGGTGGCGCCAATGCCGCGGATGCCGCGGCTCTGCGCCGTGAGGCGGTCGGCGTGCTCGGCTACCTCAAGCATGCCGGTGCACTGCCGGTGCTGGCGGCGCTCTCTGCGGCCGATCCGGTGGATGAGGTGCGTCGTGCCGCCGTGGGCGCGCTGGCGTTTGCGACGGACGACGCGCAGGCGCGCGCGGCACTCGAAACCGCGCTGCGCGATGCGAGCTGGCAAGTGCGGGAGGAGGCCGCGACCGCGCTCGGCAAGCTGCAGCAGCCCGAGGCGGCGAGGGCACTGCTTGCGGCGCTGGACGATCCCTATTGGCAGGTCCGTCTTCGCGCGGCGCGAAGTCTCGGCAGACTGCGCAGCGCCGAGAGCGTCGCTCCGCTGCTCGCGGCATTGGCCCATGAGATCAGCAACCTGCGCAAGGAGGCCGCGCTGGCACTCGGCGAAGTCGGTGATGCAGGTGCGCTGCCGGGTCTCGAAAACGCAGCGCACGATCCCGACCCTGAAGTGCGCAAGTCCGTGCGACTGGCCATCGCGCAGATCGGCGGACGCCTTGCCGTGTCGCATGGCGCCTGAGTCCATCGTCGATCATCGTCTCCGCGGGGCGTTGGAGTTCCGCTGGACGGACGGGGCGCAGCATGTGGTGTCATATCAATCGCTGCGCGCCAATTGTCCATGTGCCGGTTGCAAATCGTGGCGCGCTGCATCGGGCAACAGCATCGCAAGCGAGCGGTTGCCGAATGAAGGCGTCGAGGTCAGGGACATCCAACCGGTCGGTACCTACGGTGTGCAGTTCGTTTTCAGCGATGGGCACGACAGGGGGATATTCCCTTGGGTCTTTCTCAGATCACTGGTGGCGGGAGTCCTGTGAACTCTGGCTGCCATGGCGCAGTTGCACGGTGCTTCGTCCGAGGGGCAAGCCTTGATCTGACAGAACGGCGCGTGTCTGCCCACCTGCATCAATCGTCGTCGGACCAGTCGTGGTAGTGGTAATGGTTGCTGTGATAGCTGTTGTGCTCGACACGCAGTGATGTGATCGGCGCTTGGTAGGCTGGTGGTGCGGGGCGATAGTAGACCGGTGGCGCCGGACGCACGAGAACTTGCGAAGGGTAGTACGACGGCGCCGGAACGACATAGGTTGGCGCTGGCTCGTAGTAGATGGGGGCTGGTGCCACGACAACGGGTGCAGGTACGCTGATACCGAAAGACCAGCTGACCCCTGCATGGGCCGGGGTCGCCGCCATCAGCGCAGAGAAGGGCATGACCACAGCGATCATGCGCTTCGTCAAGTGGTTCAAGAACATGGATGACCTCCAACATAAAAAATTCAGTCCTCGGAATACCGAGAGGCGGGCGTTCGTGGGCGTGTCTTTCCCGGTCAGATGACCGGTGGTACCCATGGAGCATGGTTATGACGTGCGTTGATAGAGACGCGGCGTGGCTTCCATGGAGATTCGGTGAAGATGGTGAACTGAACTGCCGATGACGGAGCATCTCCGGACAGGAATCTGGATTGCCAAGTCTGTTCGGAGCTTTCTATGCCGAACTCTTAATAGCGATGCTTCGAGAAATCTCGCTGGCATTCCCATCGGTCACGTTCTTTGCACGCGGTGTTGGCGAAGAAATGTTCGACGCATGGGCTCGTGGCATTCGCGCTGGCGAAGTCCATCGGGAATTTGATCCCTTTGAGCCTGCAGAGTAATAGCTGCTCTCGGCCAGATAGCCGGCGTCGATGACCTGCTCCCCATAGGGCGTACCAGTTGAAGGTTAGTAGAGTCCGTTTTCAGAGAAAGAACGGACATGAAGAAGAGCAGATTCACCGACGAGCAGATCATCGGATTTCTCAGGCAGGCCGAGGGCGGTATGGCGATCAAGAAACTGTGTCGGCCTGGGCGGCTTCAGCGATGCGACCTTATACAAGTGGCGCGCCAAGTTCGGCGGCATGCAGGCCAGCGAAGCCACACGGCTGCGTGGCATCGAGAGCGAGAACGCCAAGCTCAAGAAATTGCTGGCTGAAGCCCACCTGCACATCGGAGTGCTGAAGGTGGGCTTCGGGGTAAAGCGCTGACCCCGCAGGCCAGGCGCCAGGCCGCTGCCAGGATGGTTGAGGAACTGTCCATCAGCGAGCGCCGCGCCTGTCGCTATGCGGGGTTGTCCAGGACCAGCTACCGGGAGCCTCCCAACATGGACGAGGCCACGGCCAGCCTGAGCACGCGAATCGTCGAACTGACGCATGAGCGCAGACGCTTTGGCTACCGGCGCCTCCACGATCTGTTGAGCCTTGAGGGGCATCAGGTGAACCGCAAGCGCGTGTGGCGGCTGTACAAGTTGGCCAACCTGTCGGTGCGCAAGCGCCGCAAGGTCAAGCGGGTCAGCGGCGAGCGCCAGCCGCTGGCAGCCAGCCGGCACATCAATGAAACCTGGAGCACGGACTTCGTGATGGATGCACTATCCAACGGCCGGCGCATCAAATGCCTGACGGTGGTGGACGACTTCAGCCGCGAGTGCGTGGAAATTGCAGTGGACCACGGCATGGGTGGCGAGTACGTCATACGCTTGCTGGACCAGGCAGCGCAGTTCCGCGGCTACCCGTTGGCGATCCGCACCGACCAGGGGCCGGAGTTCACCAGCCGGGCCTTCATGGCCTGGGCCGCTACGCGCGGCGTTCGGCACTTGCTCAACGACGCGGGCTGTCCTACCCAGAACGCCTATATCGAGAGCTTCAATGGCAAGTTCCGCGACGAATGCCTGAACGAACAGTGGTTCGAGTCGCTCGCGCAGGCCAGGCGAGAGATCGCCCGTTGGCGACGCGACTACAACGAGGTGCGGCCCCACAGTTCGCTGGGCCGCATCTCGCCAGCAGGTCGCCGCCTTGCATCGCCAGCGCGCTGGCGATGCAAGGCAATCACCGGAGATCAAGTAGTCTCTACAACCTTCTCGCTAACTCAACATTGGTACGTCTGAAGGGGGCAGGTCAAAGGCGGTGAGGGCACCCATCACGCCGCGGGCTTCGAGCACGCCCAGGTGCCACGCTACCGCAGCCACGAAGCGCGGCTCACTGCCCAGTTTGCCGAAGACCGGGGCGAATCCGGTGAAGAAGGCGACACGCTCCTGCACCGAAGAAGCCGCGCCCGCCCGCGCGAGCCGGTTGGCCAGCGCGGCCGCGAGCGGGTCCTGTATGTCGTGCGTCGCACCGGTCTCGTCCACGCCGCGCAGGTAGTGAAGCCACGCGGCCACGGCCAGCGCCAGCCGGTCGATCGGCAGCCCCGCCGCAAGCCGCTCGCGCACGGTGCCCAGCAGGCGCTGCGGCAGCTTTTGCGAGCCGTCCATAGCGATCTGCTTCGTCTGATGTTGCAGGGCAGGGTTCAAAAAGCGCTGCAGCAGCCGGGCGCGATGCGCATCCAGATCCAGCCCCGGCATCGCCGGCAGCGTCGGCGCGATCTCTTCCCGCATCAGCGCGTCGATGTAGCCGCGCAGCTCCGGCACCGCCATCGCGCGGTCCACGGTGCGCAGCCCGGCCATCGCACCGAGATACGCCAGCGCCGAATGGCTGCCGTTGACCATGCGCAGCTTCAGCCGCTCGAAGGGCTCGGCATGCCCGACGAAGCGCGTACCGCCGGCCGTCCAGTCGGGCCGGCCGTTGGCGAAACGGTCTTCCACCACCCATTCGAGAAAAGGCTCGCCGACCACCGGCCAAGCGTCTTCCATGCCCAGCCGCGCGGAGATGCGCTCGCGGTCGGCATCGGTGGTGCGCGGCACGATGCGGTCGACCATCGAATTCGGAAAGGTGCAGTGCGCGTCGATCCAGTCGTGCAGCGCGCCGTTGACCTGCTTCGCGAAGGCCAGCACGATGCCGCGCAACGTGTCGCCGTTGGAGGGCAGGTTGTCGCAGGACAGCAGCGTGACCGGCGGCAGCCCGCGCTGGCGGCGCAGGTTCAGCGCATGCACCACGAAGCCGGGCATGGTGCGCGGCGCCGCCGGATTCGCCAGGTCGTGCGCGATGTCAGCGTCGTCCAGCCGCAGCTTGCCGGTGGCCGGGTCGTGGTGGTAGCCCTTCTCGGTGATCGTGAGGCCGACGATGCGCGTGTCCGGGTGCGCGATGCGTTCGAGCACCGCCCCCGGGTCTTCGGGCGCGACAAGCACGCCGAGCAGGTTGCCCACCACCTGCAGCGCCTCGCGCGGGCTGCCGTCTTCGGCCGCGTCGCGCAGCGCCAGCGTGTAGAGGCCGGCCTGCGGCTGCAATGCGTCGCGCGTGTCGGCGGCGCGAAGCGAGACGCCCACCGTGCCCCAGTTCAGATCGCCGCTCGCATGCAGTGCCGCCTCGTTGACGACCGCGAGGTGCGCACGGTGGAAGGCGCCCACGCCGAGATGGACGATGCCGGCGCGCAGCGCGTCGCGCGCATAGCGCGGCCTGGCGACGTCCGCGGGCAGTCGGGGCAGGGCGTCGGGATGCAGTCGCTGCACGGTGTTCACTCCGCTCACCAGTTCCACAGCGTGCCGTCGTGCTGCTGCCGGTTCACCGGCAGGTAGGCGCGCTTGTACGGGTACTTCGCCGCAAGCTTCTCGTCGATGTCCACGCCGTGGCCCGGTGCTTCGCCCGGATGCAGCATGCCGTTGGCGAAGCTGTAGGCGTGCGGGAAGACCGCATCGGTTTCCTCGGTGTGGCGCATGTACTCCTGGATGCCGAAGTTGGGCACCCACATGTCGAAGTGCAGCGCCGCGCCCATGCAGGCCGGCGACAGGTCGGTCGCGCCGTGGCAGCCGGTGCGCACCTGGTAGAGCGAGGCCAGGTCGGCGATGCGGCGCAGCTGCGTGATGCCGCCCGCGTGGACCACCGTGGTGCGGATGTAGTCGATCAGCTGGTTCTCGATCAGGTCCTTGCAGTCCCAGATGCTGTTGAAAATCTCGCCCACGGCCAGCGGCGTGGTCGTGTGCTGGCGGATCAGCCTGAAGGCTTCCTGGTTCTCGGCCGGCGTCGCATCTTCCATCCAGAACAGGTTGAAGGGCTCCAGCGCCTTGCCGAGCCTGCCGGCCTCGATGGGCGTCAGGCGGTGGTGCACGTCGTGCAGCAAGTGGATGTCGGGGCCGACCGCGCTGCGCACCGCGTCGAAGAGCTTCGGCGTGTGCTCCAGGTACTTGGCGGTCGACCAGTCGTGCTCGCTCGGCAGGTCGGCGTCGGCCGGCTCGTAGAACATGGTGCCGCGGCCCACGCCGTACACCTTCTCCAGGCCAGGCACGCCGCTCTGCGCGCGGATGGCCATGTAGCCTTCTTCCTTGTAGCGCAGCACCTCTTCCACGGTCTGCTCGATGTCGCGGCCGTTGGCGTGGCCGTACACCATCACGCCGGTGCGGCTCTTGCCACCGAGCAGCTGGTACAGCGGCATGTTCGCGGCCTTGGCCTTGATGTCCCACAGCGCGGTGTCGACCGCGGCGATGGCGGTCATGGTCACCGGGCCGCGGCGCCAGTAGGCGCCCTTGTAGAGGTACTGCCAGATGTCCTCGATCTGGTGCGCGTCGCGCCCGATCAGGCAGGGAATGACGTGCTCGGTGAGGTAGGCGGCCACCGAGAGTTCGCGTCCGTTCAGCGTGGCGTCGCCGATGCCGGTGAGGCCCTCGTCGGTCTCGATCTTCAGGGTGACGAAGTTGCGCCCGGGGCTGCAGACGATGACGCGTGCGTTGGTGATTTTCATGGCGTGACTGTTGTGCGTGTGTCTTGGGGGAAAGAGGGAAGGTCGGCGCTCAGCCGTTCCAGCCGAGATGGCCGAGGAAGTCGCGGGTGCGCTCCACCGTCGGGTTTTCGAAGATCTGCTGCGGCGGGCCCTGTTCGATGATGGCGCCGGCCTCGAACACCACGACCCAGTCGGCCACGCGCCGCGCGAAGCCCATCTCGTGGGTCACGACGATCATGGTCATGCCCTCCTGCGCGAGCTTCTGCATCACGGTCAGCACCTCGCCGACGGTCTCGGGGTCGAGCGCCGAGGTGGGCTCGTCGAACAGCATCACCTCGGGCTCCATGGCCAGCGCGCGGGCGATGGCCACGCGCTGCTGCTGGCCGCCGGAGAGGTTGGCCGGGAAGTTGCCGGCCTTGTTCGCCAGGCCCACCTTCTCCAGCAGCACCATCGCGCGGGCGCGGGCCTTGTCCTCGGGCATGCCGAGCACGGTGACCGGGCCCATGGCCACGTTGTCCAGCGCCGACTTGTGTGGAAACAGCTCGAAGCTCTGGAACACCATGCCCATGCGCTGGCGCACCTTGCGCACCTGCGACTCCTGCGTGGGCAGCGGCACGCCGTCGACCAGCACGCGGCCGCCGTCGATGCTCTCCAGCGCGTTCGTGCAGCGCAGCAGCGTGGACTTGCCCGAGCCCGACGGGCCGATCAGGCACATCACCTCGCCCTTGTGCACCTGCAGCGACACGCCGCGCAGCGCCACGAAGTCGCCATACAGCTTGCGGACGTTCTCGTAGACCAGCACCGGCGGCTGGTCGGCGTTCTTGCGCGCGGGCGCGAGCGATGCGTTGGGTGTGCTTGCGTTCATTCCTTGACTCCGTACTTGCGGTGGATCCAGTCCACTAGCTTGGCCTGCGGGTAGCCCATGAGCCAGTAGATGGCGGCCATGGCGGTGAGCATCTCCAGCACGCGGAAGGTCTGCGCACGGATCTGCATCGAGGTGTAGGCCAGCTCGCCCACGGCGATGACCGAGACCAGCGAGGTGTCCTTGAAGAGCGAGATCCAGGTGCTCGCGATCACCGGCAGGATGCGGCGCGCCGCCTGCGGGATCACCACCTTGAACATCGCCTGCCGCCGCGACATGCCCATGGCGAGCGCGGCTTCCATCTGCCCCTTGCGGATCGAGTTGATGCCGGCGCGGAAGGTCTCGGCGTTGTAGGCCGCGATGTTCAGCACCAGCGCCACCAGCGCGGTGGTGATCGGCGAGAACTGCACGTCGAAAGCCATGGGCATCACGTAGAAGGCCCAGTAGATGACCAGGATCAGCGGCAGGTTGCGGAAGAACTCCACGAAGCCGAGCGAGACCGACTGCGCCAGCCGGTTCGAAGACAGGCGCATCAGTGCCAGCACGATGCCGCCGGGCACCGCCAGCAGCATGGTGACGACCGTCAGGCCCACCGTGAGCGCGGCGCCTTCGATCAGCGCGGCGCGGTGCGTCCAGATCACGGACCAATCGAAATTCATCTTGAGGGCCTTTCCTACGAGCGGCCGAGGTGCGCGAAGCGGCGGTAGAGCCGGTCCACGCCCCGCGTCACGGGGAACAGGATGCAGAAGTACGCGACCATCACCGCGGTGAAGACCTCCACCGGCCGGTAGCTCTGGCCGGCCACGGTCTCGGCGCGGTGCATCAGCTCGGGCACGGCGATCACGGTGGCGATGGCCGTGTCCTTGATCGCGATGGTGAGGATCGAGCCGAAGGCCGGCAGCATCCGCACGATGGCCTGCGGCAGCAGCACCTTGCGCAGGATCTGCGCGCGCGACATGCCCAGAGCGAGCGCCGCGCGCGTCTGGCCCGGGCGGATCGACTCGATGCCGGCGCGGATCACCTCCGCCGCGTAGGCCGCGATGTGCAGCGTGAGCGCGACCAGCGCGGCCCAGAAGGGGGGGAAGGTCACGTTGGCGATGATCGGGAACGCGAAGTAGATCCAGATCAGCACCACCAGCACCGGAATGGCGCGCATCGAGTCGATGTAGAACACCAGCAGCGGCCGCAGCCAGCGCGGCCCGTACATGCGCAGCAGCGCGATCGCCAGGCCCGCCAGCAGGCTCGTGACCGCGCTGACGATGCTCAGCAGCACCGTCATGCCCAGGCCGCTGGCGAAGAAGCGCCAGTTGTCGACGATGGGGGAGAAATCGAAGTCCATGGCTGGAAGCTCCGTCAGTCGAAGGAGAGGAAGGAAATGAAGGCGAGGGCGGCCATCGTCGTCAGAACGTGACCATCACCTTCATCGCGCGCTGCCGGTCGGCCGCCAGCGCGAAGGCGTCGTGCACGCGGGCCACGGGCACGGCTTCGGTCAGCAGCGGCGACACGTCGAGCACGCCGCGGGCGAGGTAGTCGACCGCCCATGCGTACTCGTCGACGAAGCGGAAGCTGCCGACGAAGGAGAGGCTCTTCACCATGATCTGGTTGAAGGGGCAGGCCTCGCTGTTGCCGCCCAGCGTGCCCACCTGCACGATGGTGCCGCGAGGGCGCGTGAGGCGGATGCAGTTGGCCAGCCCCGCATAGTTGCCCGAGACCTCGAAGCTCACGTCGACCTGGCCCTTGCCCTCGGCCAGCGCTTCCAGCGCAGCCGGGTCCTTCGCGACGTTGATGGTCTGCGTGGCGCCTACCCGAGTGCAGGCGGCGAGCGTCTGGTCGACGATGTCCACCGCGATCAACCGGCTCGCGCCTGCCAGCTTCGCGGCCATGAGGATCAGCGCGCCGATGGGGCCGGCGCCGACCACCATCACCGTCTTGCCGAGCAGCGAGCCGGCTTCCTGCACGGCATGCAGCGCCACCGCCAGCGGTTCGCCGAAGGCGGCCAGCTCGAAGGGCAGGTCCGCGGGCACCGGCACGCACTGGCTCGCCTCGACCACGACCTGCTCGCGCATCGCGCCCTGCATGTGCGGCCACTTGCTGGCGCTGCCGAAGAAGTGCACGTTCTCGCAGTGGTTGGAGGCGCCCATGCGGCAGAAGCGGCACTGGCCGCAGGTGCGCGAGGGGTTCACCGCCACGCGGTCGCCCGCGCGCACCGACGTGACCTGCGAGCCCACTTCGAGCACCAGCCCCGAGGCTTCGTGGCCCGGCGTGAGCGGCGCGCGGATCAGGAAGTCGCCGACGCGGCCGTGCTGGTAGTAGTGCAGGTCGGAGCCGCAGATGCCCACGGCCTTGATGCCGACGCGCACCTGCGTGGGGGACAACGCCTCGACGGGCGCTTCTTCCACCCGCAGGTCGCGGGCGCCGTGGATCTGGCAATTCAACATGATGGGAGCCTCGATGAAATGATGGGCAAAGGGCGACCCGCGGGCAGCGCCGATGGCGGCGGCCCGGAAGGCGCTATCAGGGAAAAGGGGCGCGCCCCACGGGGCGCTCAACTCACTTGAGGTTCTGCGTCATGCGGCGTTCCTCCGCGGTCACCGCCGGCTGCATGCGCTGCGCCACCGCGCGCAGCCAGTCGAGGTACACCTGCTGGTCCTTGGCCACGCCCATGCCGGCCTGGATCTCGAAGATCTTGCTGTCCTGGCAGTCGTTTTCCTTGGGGAACGCGGCCAAGCCCTTCACCTTCTTGCTGATGTTGGGCCACAGCATGCGGTTGAGCGGCGCCACGTCGGAGCGGCCGGCCACCACTTCCTCGATGGGCGCCACCGAGCCCGAATTGGCCACGCCGCGCAGCTTGGCCTTGGGGAACTGCTGGCGCACCAGCGGCTCCTCGCCCGCGCCGGAGAAGTAGGCGACGGTGATCTCGGGCTTGTTGAAGTCCTCCAGCGTCTTCGCGCTGGTGAACTTGGGGTTGTCGGCGCGGCCGAACATGCACACGCCGGTGCTGGAGAAAGTGACGAAGTCGATGATCTTCGCGCGCTCGGCCGTCTGGTTCAGCGGGCCGATCATGATGTCCATCTGGTTGGCCACCAGCGCCGGCACCTTGGTCTCGTGGCTCACCGCCACCGGCACCATCTTCACGCCGAGCAGCTTGGCGAATTCCTTGCCCAGCAGCCACGAGGGGCCGGCCCAGTCCTCGCCGTCGCCGCTGGTGTTCTGCACCAGCCACGGCGGGTTGTTGACCACACCCACCCGCAGCACGCCGGCCTTGCGGATGGCGTCCACCCGTGCGCTCGCACCGGGTGCGGGCGGGGTCTGCGCCGAAGCGACGGAGCCCAGGGCCAGCAGCGCCGTGGCAAGAGTGGCGCGGGCCAGGAAAGTGGCGATCTTCATGACGGTCTTCCTTAGGGTTTCTGGTGTTCGTTCACTGCAGCCCGTTCACGATGCGCGCCTCGTCGGCATCCAGGCGCGGCTTCTGCGTCTTGGCGACTTCGCGCAGCCAATTCAGGTAGACGGTCTGGTTTTTGTCCACCGCCAGGCCCACGGGCGAGGCCTTCTCGGTGCTCGACTGGCAGTTGTTCTCCTTCGGCAGCACGGCCAGGCCCTTCACCTTGTGCTGCAGCGTGACCCACGGCACGCGGTTGATCGGTGCCGCATCGGCGCGTCGGGCCATGATTTCCTCCACCGGCGCGGTCGCGCCCGAGCTGGCGACGGCGCGCAGCTTGGCCTGCGGGAAGCGCTCCTTCACCCAGGCTTCTTCCGCGCCGCCGGTGAAGTAGGCGATGGTCACATCGGGCCGGTTCAGCTCGTCCACCGAGGCGGCCTTGCCCAGCTTCGCGTTGTCGGCGCGGCCGAACATGCACACGCTGGTGGCGGAGTAGATGACGAAGTCCACCACCTTCAGCCGCTCGGGCGTCTCGCCCAGCGGGCTGATGGTCATGTCGACCTGGTTGGCCGCGAGCACCGGCACCTTGGTCTCGTGCGACACGAGCACGGTGCGCAGCTTCACGCCCAGCTGCTTCGCGTACTCGTTGGCCAGCAGCCAGGCCGGGCCGCTCCAGGGCTCGCCCTGGCCGGTGGTGTTCTCGATCAGCCAGGGCGCGTTCTGCAGCACGCCCACGCGCAACTCGCCGGCCTTGCGGATCGCGTCGATGCGCGGGCTTGCGCCGGGGGCGGGCGCGGTCTGCGCGGATGCGCCTGTTGCGGCGGCCGCAAGCAAAGTCAGGGCGAAGCAATGCGCGGCGATGCGGCATCGCCGATTGACGGTCAGTCTCATGGTTTGTCTCCGTGGTTTTCGGGGTGGCTCCGGCCGCTGGCCGGTCACCGGGTGCCTGCTCTCAGCGCCAGGCTTGCGCGAACTCGCTGATCACGCGCTCGATGTGCGCGCGCATCGCCTTGCGCGCCTCGTCCGCATCGCGCTCCAGCAGGGCGTTGAAAACGCGCTGGTGGTCGTCCTGCGAGGCGCGGCGCAAGGCCGGGGTGTGGAAGTGGGCTTCCAGCTGGGACCAGATCGGCGCCTTGGTGTGGTCCCACACGGCGGTCACCATCTGCAGCAGCACGCTGTTGCCGGTCGACTCGGCAATGCGCAGGTGGAAGAGGCGGTCGGCCGCCTCGTTGGCTTCCTTGTCATGCATCTTCTCGCGCATCTCTGCCAGGGCGCTGTAGATGCGGTCGAGGTCGCTGTCCTTGCGGCTCTCGGCGGCCACCGCGGCGATCTCGCCCTCGATCAGGCAGCGCGCGCGCAGCAGCTCGAAGGGGCCCGGGCCGGGCGACAGGGTGTAGGCGGAAACGGGTGCTGCCGCGCCGGGCGCCGGCGCGCAGACGTAGATGCCCGAGCCGCCGCGCACTTCGACGTTGCCCTGGATCTCCAGGACGATGATCGCCTCGCGCACCAGCGTGCGGCTGACGTTGAAGCGGTCGGCCAGCGCGCGTTCGGAGGGCAGGCGGTCGCCCACGTTGAATTCGCCCTCGGTGATGAGGGCGGCGATGCCGGCCGCGAGCTTCTGGTACGAGCGGTTGTCGGAATCCGGCTCGCTCGCGGGCAGGCGTGGGAGTTCGTGGATGGTTGCCATGTGGTGAGCCAGTCTAAAAGTGGTTCACCAATTCCCCGGTAGTGGTTTACCACTAGGGCGCAGCGGGCCTACGATCAAATGTCCGGATCAGGGCTGCGCGGGCAATGTTTTGATTCCCATGCAATCCCGGCCCCGGCTTACGGGACTATCGGCGGATGCTTGCGGTTCGCAAGCCGCCTGCGCCGGTTAAATATCGGTTGTCATCCACCTCGCGAGATCGGCCTCCGTTCACAGGCCTATCGTTTGGATCGCGATTGAATCGATGAAGCCGTGGGAGGAGTTCTGCGAACTTCGCGGCGGCTGCCAAATCCAAGCTACGTCGCGCTCGCCCTATAGTGTCTCGTTCCCACTGAGCACTCCCGCGTTGCGCAATGCGGTGTTCAGCCATTTGGCCGCCGTGTTGCCGTTCTTGATAGCCTCGATGCGCGCGGCCTCGTCCTCGACCTTCTTCGCAGCCACCTGAAGAAGCGTCTCCACCTTCTCCCGTTCGACAACGACCACGCCATCCGCATCGCCGATGACGAGGTCGCCGGCGCGTACCGCCACGCCGCCCACCGACACCGGATGCCCGATGCGCCCCGAGGCCAGCTTGGTCGGCCCGTTGGGATTGGTGCCGACCGAGAACACCGGGAAGCCCATCTCGTCGATTTCCACGCTGTCGCGCACCGCGCCGTCGATCACCACGCCCGCGATGCCGACCTGCCTGCAGGCGTTCATCATGATTGTGCCCATGAGGGCTGCGCTCTGGTCGCCCTTGCCGTCGATCACGAGCACGTCACCGGGCTTCGCGAGTGCGATGGCGGCGTGGATCATCAGGTTGTCGCCGGGTCGCACTTCCACTGTGAGCGCGCTGCCCGCCAGTTTCATCCGGTGGCGCAAGGCCTGGATGCGGCCGTGCAGGGCGCCCCGGCGTCCTGCCACGTCGGCGAGGATGGCTGGCTGGAAGGCCGAGGCCTGGCGAATCAGGTCGGAAGAGACGCGCTCGAAGTCGCGGACGATGTCTGGAAGCTGGTTCATTCGCTGGCTCCCGTTCATTCGGCCTTGACGTCCGCGTCCTTCACCACGCGGCCCCACTTGCGCTTGTCCGCGGCCAGGAAGGCTCGGAACTGCTCCGGCGTGCTTCCCACGGGCTCCAGCCCGTCGGCGATGAGCCGCTTGGCGATCTCGGGCATCGCGAGCACCTTGGCGATTTCGCGCTGGATTCGTTCGACCACGGCCGGCGGCGTGTTCTTCGCGGCGCAGATGCCGGCCCAGGTCACGGGGTCGAAGTCGGAAACGCCGGCTTCCGCCACGGTCGGAATGTCCGGAAAGGCCGGCAGCCGGCGCGGGCTGGCCACTGCCAGCGCGCGCAGCTTGCCCGAGCGCGCGTACTGCATCGAGCTCACGGGCTGGTCGAAGATCATCGAGACCTGGCCCGCGATGAGGTCCGTCATTGCCTGGCCGGTGCCCTTGTAGGCCACGTGGACGATGTCGATGCCTGCGCGGCTCTTGAGCATCTCTCCCGCAAGGTGCCCGCCCGTTGCGGTGCCCGAGGAAGCGAAGTTGATCTCGCCCGGCTTCTGCTTGGCGTAGGCGATGAGTTCCTTCACGCTCTTCACCGGCAAGTTCGAATTGACCAGCAGCATGTAGGGCGCGTTGACCACCTGCGTGACCGGCACGATGTCCTTCTCGGAGTCGAAGGGCATGCTCTTGAGCACATGCGGCTGGATCGACAGCGTGCCCGTGGTGCACATCAGCAGCGTGTGTCCGTCGGCCGGCGCCGCGAGCATGGCCGACGCGGCGATGTTGCCGCCGGCGCCCGGCCGGTTGTCGATCAGCACCTGCTGCCCGAGCCCTTCGGCCAGCTTCGGTCCGATCAGGCGCGCGACCATGTCGTTGGAGCCGCCGGGCGAGAAGCCCACGAGGATCTTGATCGGCTTCGACGGAAAGGCATCGGCGGCCCATGTGTGGGTGGCGCCAAGCCAGGCGGTGCCGATGGCAAGCGCCGGCAGCAGCTTCAGAAGGGTGCGGAGTTTCATTGCGGTTCCTGGTTGATAGCGTGGCCCGAGAGTTCGTCGCGTGCCCGCGCCATGCGCCGGCAGCCTTCCTGCAGCTGTTCGGTGCTGGCGGCGAAGGAGACCCGGAAATGCGTGGGCACCCCGTAGGCGCTGCCTTGCAGAGCGGCAAGGTCCTGCGAATCGAGCAGGTGCATCACCCAGTCGTCGCTGCTGTCGATCGCCGTGCCCTTGCTGTTGCGAAGCCCGAAGAGCGCGCTGCACGAGGCGAAGACGTAGAACGCGCCGTCGGGCACCTCGCAGCGGATGCCGTCGATGGCGTTGAGCGCGGCGACCACCATGTCGCGCCGTTTCTCGTACTCGAGCCGGTTGCTGGCGATGGTGTCCTGCGGCCCCGTGAGCGCCGCGACGGCCGCGGCCTGCGCGATCGAGTTCGGGCCGGAAGTGCTTTGCGACTGCAGCTTGACCATCGCCTTGATGAGCGCCGAGGGACCCGCGCCGTAGCCGATGCGCCAGCCCGTCATCGCGTAGGCCTTGGACACGCCGTTCACGGTCAGCGTGCGGTCCTTGAGGTCGGGCGCCGCCTCGGCCATGGTGGCGAACTCGAGGTCGCCGTAGATCAGGTGCTCGTAGATGTCGTCCGTCAGTATCCAGACGTGGGGGTGGCGGCGCAGCACCTGCGCCAGCGCCTGGAGCTCGGCGCGCGTGTAGGTCGCGCCGCTGGGGTTGTTCGGCGAGTTGAGCATCAGCCAGCGCGTACGGGGGGTGATGGCACGCTCGAGGTCGGCGGGCTGGAGCTTGAAGCCCGCGGCCACCGGGCAGTCGACGAAGACAGGAACGCCGCCGGCCAGCAGGGCGATGTCGGGGTAGGAGACCCAGTAGGGCGCCGGCACGATGACCTCGTCGCCCGCCGCGACCGTGCAAATGAGCGCGTTGAAGATCACCTGCTTGGCGCCGGTGCCGACGATGATCTCGCCCGGCGCGTAGGCCAGCCCGTTCTCGGTCAGGAACTTGCCCGCGATGGCTTCCTTCAGCGCCGGCGTGCCGCCCACGTCGGTGTAGCGCGTCTGGCCGTTGGACATGGCGCGGATGGCGGCTTCCTTGACGTGGCCGGGCGTCTCGAAGTCGGGCTCGCCCGCGGTGAGGCCGAGGATGTCCCGGCCCATCGCGCGCAGCTCGCGCGCTCTCTGGCCGGCCATGGAGCTGGGGGACGGTTTGATCCGGTTCAGGCGTGGGGCGATGTGAAGCATGCACGCAGTATCAAAGTCCGCCCGCCGCGGGACAAACGAGAAATCGGACCGCCGCGCTATTCCTTTTTTTCCTGGCGGGCCACGGGCGTACATTCCGCAGGCATGAACTTCACCTTCAAGCAGCTGGAGGCCTTTCTCTTCAGCGCCAAGCTCCAGAGCTTCAGCGCCGCGGCGGTGAAGCTGCACACCACGCAGTCCGCCATCTCCAAGCGGCTGGCCGAGCTCGAGGATTCGCTGGGCGGCCCCTTGCTGCACCGCACCTCGCACGGCCTGGAGCTGGCCCACTCCGGCCGCGAGCTACTGCCGCTGGCGGAAGAGGCCCTGCGCCTGTGGCAGCGCATCGAGCACGACATCAGTCTCGACAAGACGCTGCGCGGCACCTTCCGTGTGGGCGTGACGGAGCTGATCGCGATGACCTGGCTCACGCGCCTGATCCAGCTGCTGCAGAAGCTGCATCCCGAGGTGACGCTGGAGCCGGTGGTCGATGCGGGGCTGACGCTCTTCGAGCGCCTGGAAGCCAACAAGCTCGACCTGACCATCATGCCCGGCACCTTCTGGGGACAGGCCTTCGAGTCGATCAAGGTGGGGCAGGTCGACCAGGCCTGGATCGCGAGCCCGAGGCTGGGCATTCCGCAGCGGGCGCTGAAGCCGCATGAATTCGCCGACTACCCGGTGATCGAGCAGCCTGCCGGCGCCTCGAAGAACAGGTTCTACGAGGCCTGGCGCGCCGAGCACGGCTTCCGCTTCGGCAAGGTGCTGCTGACCAACAGCACGACCGTCTTGCGCGAACTGACGATCAGCGGCTTCGGCATCAGCCAGCAGGCGCTCGACTATGTGCGCCCGGACATCAGGAGCGGCCTGCTGCGCGTGGTCAGGAGCGACCCCATGCCGCCGCCGCTGGTCTACAGCGCGGTCTACCGGCGCGACAACGCCAGCCCCGCGCTGGCGCGCATCGTCGAGCTGACCGTGAAGACCTGCGATTTCACCTTGCGGGCGAGCCAGCACGATATTGCACAAACGCCTCCGCAGCGAGTCGTCGGTGTGCGGCGACGTACAGCACGCCAGAATGCGAAAAAGCGCACCTAGAGCCTTGCCCCGGTGATGCGTGAGCAAAGTCGGTGCGGCTTGCTGAACAGCTACGAGAGATCTGAGCGTCGGACAGAATCCGGCCACAAGGCGACGCGTGTAGGTTCTTCAGGCTTCGCGCGATGGAGGCCATTGAATGGCCCACCCGACCGATACAACTACCCGATCATTTGCCCAAGATGTGAAAAAGGCGAGATCGCCGCGACGACAATCAGATGCAACGGCGCTGGATTGTTCGTCTGTGAGGAGTGCGAGGCTACTTGGTTCGTCGCGTCCGAGATTGGGATGAAGCCCTTCGTGGACCTCGGTTCCCATCTGCAAAGCTTGGGACTCGCACCGACCTGGGATGAGCTTGACGCCCAAGTTTTCTAGACCCGACCCAGCCACAACGAGACTTCCAAAATGCTTGCCTAATTGCCACTGGAATCTTGCTAATACGTCACCGCAAACGGGCTTTTCGAGGGCCGAGTTGTCACGGCAACGTATGGGGGTGACATTGTTCTCTGGGGGAGAGGCAGAAGGGGCATCTGCCAACGCAGCCAACGCAGCCATGGAAGCCGACGCTTGCGCTCCAGGCTTCATCGCTTTTGCTGGGGACGGCGGTGGCGAGGTCTTCATGTTCGACAACGCCGGAGCCATCTACTTACTCCCGATGATCGGGATGGAAACGGTGGCTGCCATGCCCGTTGCCGAGAACTTTCTAGAGCTCTGCAAAGGGTTCCAAAACGAATGACGGGCACGTGCAGACTCGTGTGCCCCTGTGGCAAAGTTCGGCCACAACCGGGCTTTCGCACCGTCGGAACAGCACCATCTATGAGAGCTTCCGAGCGAACCGTCGGTTGGCGGATTCCGATCTCTCAGCCCCAATCGGACGGACCAAATTCCCGCCATCACAGCTTCATGCCCGAGCACCTCCCGGGCGAACGACAATGCCGAGTGCGAGCCACGCCTCCTGCGCATCCACCACATCCCAGTGCTCGACCAATAGCCCGTCTTGTAGGCGATAGCGATCCGCCGTGGAGAAATGCAGGGCTTTGCCGGTGGCAGGCACGCCGAAGAAGACGCCGGTGTGAGTAGCCTCCCACCTAGTCATCGCCATGAGCCCTTCGTCTTCGACCATGACCTCCTGGCGCACTGGCTTGAGGTCCGGCAAGCCGACGTAGAAGGTTTTCACGAATTCCTTGTAGGCGGGCCGAACATCGACGTGCGGTCCACTGCTCGATCGCGCTGCCTCCAGCAGAGGACGGACATTAGCGCTGTGGCTGGAGAATTCCGGATGCAGGTGGTCGTCGACGGCCGTGAGGTCGCGCCGATCGTAGAGCCGGCTGCGAAAGTCCAGAAAGCGTTCCCTGGTGCGGGCTGTTGAAGTCATCGGGTGTTCCTTCGTCGGTTGAAAAGCCCAGCGTAAAGCGCCTAATATCCCTCGACAAGACAGGAAGTTATCCAGGTATCAGAACCACCAGCCTCGCGCAATGAGCCATCCCTCCAGCCCCCAGGCGCGTGCCGAAGTGGCCGCGTTCCTGCGCAGCCGCCGCGAGCGCCTGAAGCCCGCGGAAGTCGGTCTCCCCACAACGGCGAGGCGACGCACGCCGGGCCTGCGGCGCGAGGAGGTCTGCCATCTCGCGGGCGTCGGCCTCGCCTGGTACACGTGGCTTGAGCAGGCGCGCGAGATCGAGGTGTCGGCACATTTCCTCGACCGCATCGCCCGGGCACTGAAGCTCGATGCAACCGAGCGCGCGCACCTTTTCACGCTGGCACATAACCGTCCGCCGCCGATCGTCCCTGGTCCCTCGCTGGCGGTCACGCCGCACCTGCGCCGCATGCTCGATGCGGTCACCGGGCCTGCCTACCTTGCCACGGCATCGATGCACGTGATTGCATGGAACGACGCACTCTCGGCCGTGTTCGGCGACCTCACGACCATCGCACCTGAAGACCGAAACATGCTGTGGCTGGTGTTCGCGAGCCCGGCGCACCGCGCGGCGATACCGCAGTGGGAAACCGATGCGCGCGCGATGCTCGCGCGCTTTCGCGTCGAGTTCGGGCGGCATCGCGACGACCCGGCCTTCCTCGCATTGATCGAGCGCCTGGAGGCCGTCAGCCCGGAGTTCAGGCAGTGGTGGCCCGACCATGATGTCAGCATGCGCATCGATCGGACCAAGCGCTTCGAGGTGCGCGGCGTTGGCCGGATGGAACTGGAGCAAAGCTCCTTCATGGTCGAGGAATCGCCAGACATGCGGCTTGTCGTCTACACGCCGGTCGATGCACAGAGCACACGGAAGTTGAGACTGCTGGAACGCCGCAGGAATGATCGAAATGCACCATGGTCAGTCACTGGCAAGTGACCGTTATCACGTGCATTTCGATACGCCTCCTGAGACACATGGCAGACTAGGCCTTTCCGGGGAAGAGCAATGCCCATCGCGTTCACCAGAACCGTCCATCCCATCGACTTCTCGGCCCTTTCAGGCCACGAGTTCGAGCGATTGGTCTTCGCCACGCTCTTGCGCATGAGAGCCTGGCACTCGCTGAACTGGCATGGCCAGACGGGAGGCGACGGCGGCCGCGACATCATCGGTCTCTGCGATGATCAATACGGGCACCGCTCCACCGTCGTTGTCGCGTGCGCGAACTGGCAAGCATTCACGCTGGGAAAAGCGAAAAGCGACATCGATAACTTCACCCAGACGCTCAGCTCTCTCCCGAACGAGATCGTCATCGTGGCAGGAGGCTCGGTCGGCGCTGACACGAAGGATAAGATCGACAAGCACGCGCGCTCCAAGGGTGTCCACGCGACACAGACATGGTCAGGCGCAGAGTTTGAGGAGCATCTGCGCTTTCATGCGGCATCAGTCTTGGATCGCTTCTTCCATGGCATCGAACTGCCGGACGAAGAGCAATCCTTGAAAGACTTCGTCCACAAGCTCGATCCCGCCACGGCCGCGGAAGCCGCCGAAATGTTGGCGAGGCTCTTCCGCCGGCCGGCATTCGAAACTCCGATCCAGCAAGAGAGCTCCTTGCCTGCATTTCGGCAAGCCATAGGAGATACCATTGGCGCGCTCAACACAGGGATCTGGCGCGACCGAGAAGGTGCCGTCATCTCGCGTGTGCCATCAATCATGACCTTCTCGGACAGGCGAGTCGTGGACAACTTCGAAAAGTGCGTCGCCAGTCTTAACAAGCTGCGCGTTGCTTTCGACGACGGGATCCGAACGAAAGGCATTCGGCCTTGTCAATGCAATGTGCCTGACTGCCCGGTATTCATGGTCGATGACAAGTATCGAGCGTTACTCGAAGCCGAGCGGGGTAAAGTCATGAGCTACGTCGAGCGAGCGTTGGCAGCACTCCGGGCGAGTCAAGCCTGATTGAGTCCGGAGTCTACGAGTGACGGCATGGCTGTGTCGGACGAACAAAAAATGAATAGTCAAAAGGGTCGCGCCGAGGGTGACCAAGGCAGGCGAGCCGATGAATCGGCGTCGGATGCAATGCATCGACTGTTGGGTCGACTAGTTCACGCCTACGCGCGGCTCGACCATTACGTCGGCCTTCAGCTCAAATGGCTTGGCGACTACCGCGCGCAGCCCGTCGAGCAACTTCTTCGCAAGACCATTCCCTTCGACATGCGGCTCCGCCGGCTGAAGAGGCTCGCAATCGAGACGTGGGGTCACACCGACCAGGCTGTTGCCAATGAGTTCCGGGAGTGGTTCGCGGCGGTCGAACGGATTCAGAAGCAACGCAACAACTTCGCTCACGGGCGCTGGGGAGATCCTCGAACGAGTGCGGATGTCGTCCAGTTCGTCGAGCTGACCTTCGAGACGGACGCCGACGAAACGAAGCCTGAACTCACCATTTCCCTTGCGGAGTTCGGTCGATTGGTGAGCGAGGTAGAGGGGCTTTCAGCAAGTTTCATGGCGCTCCAGAAAAAGTTCGAGAGGAGGGTGCGCTACAGGAAAGACTGGGAAGATGCCAGTCCCGCCGGATATGCAAACTGGGTGGCTTATCAGGGGGCGCTCAGCAAGCGAAAAAGCCATGCCACCGGTGCGCGTGGCGATCGCGCAGCGGCTGCTGGGTGAGCTTGAGTTCTCGGCACAGCCGCACACCGGCCACCTGTGGCTGAAGCTGCCACCCTCTTGGTCGAGCGCCGCCAGCGATCCCAATACCGAGTTCGAGTCTCAGCGCGCCCCCTTCTTGTCCTATATGCGGCGTGGGAATGGACTATGGCGCAAACCCGCCTGCACGCCAGAAGAATTGCAGGATCACAAACTGCACGAGCCACCACTGCCCCAACAGCAAGCCAGCGATCACGCCGGTCATAGACAGGAGGTTTACTCCTGTTCGCCGAAGAACCCAGGTGGCAAGACAGACGTTCAACACGCAGAGAAGAGAAAGCCAGGCCTGATACCACTCGGTTGCCCAAAGAGTCGTGTAGGCAATCCATGTGAGAAGGGATGCACAGGCAAAGCTTGCCCAGCGCACTGGAAGCACTGACCGTCCCGTCATGTTTCCACGTTCTTCCACGGCTTCTAGGAGATCAACAAGTCTGAATCGTCGTTGACCATCGAGACCATGAAGCCCCAGCAGACCGCGGCCAGAACTTCCAAGACGCCGATCGGCAGCCATGCGACTCCGCGTTTGCCCCGCAGGTCCTGAAGACCCAACTCACGCAGCGCAAAGGCGTGCCCATGCAGCGCCGCATCTTTCAGCATCTCGTAGGAGCGCGTGAGATCAAGCGAGACACCCTTTCCATGTGCCAGCGAATGGCCGACCCGGAACATCGAGGGAAGATGCTCTTGTTCTGCGCCCAACGCATAGAAGCGGTACGCCCTCTCATGTTCGTCGGCGCTCGTCAACCAGCGGCCGAAATAGAAGCAGCCCAGTGGATGCCCGTGGGCAGCAGCACGCTCATAGTAGGCCGCGGCACGGCTTTCGTCCTTTTCGCAGCCAACCCCCTGTGACAGCATCCAGGCGACGAACACCTGACTTTCGACGTGGCCGTTGTCTGCGAGCACTTGATACAGATCGAAAGCCAGATAGAGCAGACGTCCTTGTACGCCTTGCGGGCGGCGATCAGTTTTTCTGCCCGATTCGCATGCACGAGTCGACACGTCGGATAGCTTTCAGGCAGAGGCGTCTCTACCGGAGTTCCGATACGGTCCACGGCTCCACATCCGTGTCAACAACCACCTTGATGAATTTGCGTCCATCACCAGTGTTGGCCCAGTAGGTGAAATACGACTTTGCGCCCGTCATTCGAAAACCGGTAAGCATCGCTTCATTGATCGACTTGTACTTGGTCTGCATGGCTGGGGCGGCCATCAGGTACGCACGCGCCAGCTCTGCCTCACGCGAGGTTGCCGCCGCATGCCAAGCAAACGCAAAGCCTCCAACGCCCAGCAGCACCACGGCGAGCATTGGCCATTTCAGTCGTCCCTTCATTTGCGTCCACTCGATTGATAGATGGAGCCTTGAATACCGATGGAGCCCCCGACCGACGCTCCTGTGCGTCCACCTGGCTCATAGCCAATGTTGCCCTTCAAGCTTGGATCGTTGTACTGTGACCCTCTACCAAAATCATACCCACGGCTGCCGTCGGCCTGTCCGCTGATGCCTGCCCCTGCGATGCCCAAGGTGCCACCCGCTGTGGCCGATATCCCAAGCGTCGCACCGCCTGGCCCAGGAGCGGCCTTTGTACCGCCCGGGCGTCCGGCGAGCGGATCGTACGCAACACCGCCGCCCAAGCCAACGCCCCATTTGCAGCTCAGAAAGCCTTGGCCTGTATTGGGATCTCGACCAAATGAAATGCCGCCGCCGAGGCCGCGATAGAACTCGATGGACACCTCCCAAAGCCCGAGCGGATCGCTGAAGCTCAGCGGATTGGCATCCACATACCCGAACCGGTTCCACCCGCCATCCAGCCCGATCGGATCGGGCTGGCTGTAGCGCCCCGTCCTCGCGTCATAGCTGCGGAAGTAGTTGTAGAACAGCCCCGACTCCTCGTCCGCGTACTGCCCCGGATACCGGAGGTTGAACTTCACCTCCGAGATGCCGGTCGTGCCCGGATTCGGTGTCACTTCGAGATTGGCGAACCGGTTCTTCGCCAGCGTCGGCTTGTCTTCGCCGAACGCGCTGTAGCCCCATTGCCAGACCGCCTGGCCATCGGCGTTGCTGAGCCTTCTGGGCGTGTTCAGGTGATCACTGTGCACTGCATAGGTGGCGCCATTGATCACCGCCGCGACCGGCATCGGTCCGTTGGCCGTCGGCAGGTAGATGTAGCGCGCTTCACCGGTGCTGTGCGTGCCGCCGCTGCCGAGCTCGGCGATCAGGCTGCCCTGCTCGTCGTAGAGGTAGGCGTGGCCGAGCTGCTCGGCCGGCGTCGTCGCCGGGCTCCACAGCTTGGTGAAGAACGCCACGAGGCTGTTCCAGAAGCCCGGATCGGTTTCGTCACCTTGGGTCGGCGGATACAGCGGCTCGGTCTTGAACACACGCTGGCCGAGCGCATTGTGCGCGTAGCGCGTCGTCGGACTGACATCCGTCGCACCTGTGGTGGCGGTGGCCAGCCGGCCTTCCGCGTCGTAGCCGTAGCTCCTGAGACCGTCGCTCGTCAGGTCGCCATTGGCGTTGTAGCCATAGGCGACGCTCGTGTTGCTCGCGCCGTTGATGGTCTGGCTGAAGCCGGCCAGGCGGTTCGAGCCGGGCTGCAGGGTATAGCCGCGGTTGGTGGTCTGACCCGCCAGGACGCGTGTGCTCGCCGTACGGTTGCCATTGGCGTCGTAGCTGAAGCTCGCGCTGTCGCTGGCACCCGCTGCTGCAGCGGCGAAGCTGATGATGCGGCCTGTCGTGCTGTAGCCCACATTCCAGGTCGTGTCGGTCGCGACGATGGTGCTGTTGCCGGGGTTGCTGTCGGCGGGTCCCCACAGGTTCTGGGTGAGGCTGCCGATGCGCCCGGCGGCGTCGTAGACGTAGCTGCTGAACTCGGTCTGGGTCAGGCGCGCCGCGCTGTCGTAGCTGCGGCTGGCCGCAAGCGCCGGGCTGGTGCTGGTGAACGCCCAGTTCCACCCGGTGGGCTGGCCCAGCGCGTTCCATGTGATGCCGGAGACCAGCGGGGTGCCGTTCCAGGTCAGGCCCGTGAGGCGGCCTGTGGTGTCGTAGGTGTGGCTCAACGTACCGCCGTTGGGGTAGCCGATGCTCGCCAGGGTGCCATTGGGGTTGTAGGCATAGCTGACCTGCTGGACGCTCCCGTTGACCAGGGTCTGCTTCTTGAGGGTGACGCGGCCCTGGTCGTCGCGGGTGTACTCGGTGATGCCGGCGCGGTCGACGATCTCACTCAGGTAGCCCTTGCTGTTGGCGCTCAGGTCATAGCGCAGGGTCGTGGTCTTCCCGTCGGCGAAGACAAGGCCGGTCGGGCGCCCCAGGGCATCGCGGGTGATGCTGGTGGCCTGGCCGAGCGCGTCGGTGACCTGGCTGGGCAGGCCCAGCGCATCGAATTGGCCGCTGCGGGGGCCGCTGTCGGTGCTGGTCTCCGAGGTGGCATTGCCCAGTGCGTCGCGGCTGTAGCTGGTGGCGATTGCGTTGAAATCGCTGGCCTGCGTGATGGCGTCCAGGGCGTTGTAGCCCAGGCCGGCACTGGCATTGGCTGCATCGGTGACGGTCTTGACGCGCGCCAGCGCATCCAGCGTCCAACTCGTGGTCTGGTTCAACCCGTTCGTCTGGGTGATGCGGTCACCGCTGGCGTCGTAGCCGAAGCTTTGGTTCTGGTTGGCCCCTTGAGTTTCGGTGGCGACGCGGTTGAGCTTGTTGATGGTGCGCGCCGCAATCCATGCGACCGAGCCGGAGGTGTTGAGCGTCTGCTCCGTCAGCCGGTTGCCCGCGGCGTCGAGCGTGTAGGTGCCGCTCTCGCCACGGTTGTTGCTCCAGCCTGTCAAGCGCTGGGCAGCGTCGTAGGTGTAGCTGGTGACCAGCCCGCTGGGCAGCGACACTGTGGCAACCGTGCCGGTGGGGTGGTAGGTCAGCGTGGTGGTTTGGCCAGGGCTGCTGCCCACGGTGCGCGACAGCATCCGGTCGAATGCATCCCACGTGAAAGTCGTGACCAGTCCGTTCGGATCGGTCTGGCTCGTGAGACGGTTGGCGGTGTCGTAGGTGTAGGCCGTGACATGGCCGAGCGCATTGATGGTGCTCAGCACGTTGCCGCGGGTGTCGTACGCATAGGTGGTGACGGCGCCGTTGGGCTCCGTGTACGTGTGCAGCAGGCCTTCAGTGTTGTAGGTCTGTTGACTCGTGCGCGCGGCGCCCGCCGTGCCACCGGTGTCGGTGATCGTCTTGGTGAGCAGTCGCCCGCTCGTGTTGTAGGTGTACGCGGTGTCCCTGCCCGTCTGGCTGACCAGCGTGGGCACGGGCAGTGCCGTGTCCCAGGTTGTGGCGACGGTCCTCTGCTCGGGCGCGCCGAGCGCTTCCGTGCGCGAGGCTTCCAGGCCGCGGGTGTTGTATGTGAAGCTGGTGACGCTGCCGGTCGCGTTGGTCTGGCTCGCCAACAGGCCCCGGGTGTCGTAGGTGAACGAGGAGTTGCTGGCCGGGCAGCCGGGTGCCGGCTCGCCCTGGATCTGCGAGATTCGCTTGACGCCGTTGACGACGGTGTAGTGGTAGGTCGTGGCGCGTCCCACCGAATCGGTCACAGTCGTTGTGCCGTTGGTGTTGTAGGCCACCTGCGTGAGTCCAGCGTTGCCAGCATGCGTGGTGCTCGTCGCGCGGCCGAGCGAGTCGTAGGCGTAGGTGGCGAAGCGCACACCCAGCTCGTCGGTCACGCCCGTGAGGAAACGCGGGTTGGACGTGTTCTCGTAGTGGTAGGTGCGGCTCGTCACGGCCGAGCCAGCGGTCTTCGTGACCGAGGTGAGCCGGTTGGCGGTGTCGTAGTTGTAGGCAACGCTGAAGTTGGGCGTGGTCAGCGTGCGCGGCTGGAAGTGCGCATCTTCCGTGTAGCCGATGCTGTTGCCGAAGCCGTCGGTCACGGTCACGGCACCGTTGGTGCCGTAGGACAGGCTGTGATACCACCCGTCAGGGTGTGTCTGTTTGGTCAGGCGTCCGGTCGTGTTGAACTCGTAGCGGGTGTTGTCCGCATCGACATAGAGCCAGCCCGTACTGGTCTGAGTGAGCGCGCCGAGTTCGTCCGCATCGGCCGTGATGGTGGAGCCGCTGCGCGCAAACGGAGACTCACGGCCATTGGCATGCAGCAGCACCACCTCGGCGGTGCTGATCCTCAGGCGCATGGCGTAGGAATAGCGCCAGTAGCCATCGGCGCTGTTGAAGATGCGCGAGAACTTCAGCGGATAGTGCGCAGAGGCGCTGCGGTAGTCCTCTTCTTCCTGCACCTTGTTGCCCATCGCGAAGTTGATGGGGTTGCCGGTGCATGACTGCGGACCGTTGCGCTCGGTGCCATCGCCCTTGTTCTTGCGGGGGATGACGTCGGAGGTGTCGTAGTACACCGTCATGTAGTCCGACGCACTGCATCCGCCGACACTGCCCGAGACGGCCAGGTAGTTCGGACCCGGGCGCAGCGTGACGGGAACACCGCGTCCCTCGAGGAACGAGACGACCGCGGTGAACGAGCCCGAGTAGTTGAAGAACGGCGATCCGTTGAGGGTGGCGGTCACCGTGCCGGCGTCACCGGTGTTGGCATCGCCGCCGCCGGTGCCGTACACCGTGATGTTGGGTGAGGTGACCTTCGCACCCTTGCTCGGCGATGTGAAGTTCAGCGAGCAGGCGGCTTGGACGCCGGCAGAGATGCCCAGCAGCGTGAGTGCCATGGCGCCCTGCAGGGCGAGTCGCTTCATCAGGCGATAGCTGGAGCAGCCATGCCCGGTGGTTGCGTCGGAATGCATGTGTGACCCTCGTTCGTTCTTTTGCCTCGGATGCATTGCATTAAAAGCAATGCTCGGAATGAGCGTAACGACATGTTCGAAGAAGCAATCCAATGGCCTTTTCTGGTTTCTGTGATTGCTCATCGAAAGGATTACTTTGATGGCGCGAGAGTCCCGGCCAGGACTTGGAGGTCGCATTCCGCGGGACGGTGGGTATCGCTTCGCGCGACTCCCGCACAGACTTCACCTGGGCTTCGATCACATCGAGCACACTGCATTCCGACAGCGGTTCGGCGGTGGTAGAGGCCAGGGAGAAGAATGCTTGGGGGAATCGCCTCGATGCCGGCCGCTGTCGCTTTTTCGGGTTCGAGACGGCCTTGAGCAACAGCGGTATCAGGTGACAAAACTGCCTCGACGAACGCGTCGAGATCACATGGCCTTGATGATCACCGTATGCCCGCTGCGGCAAGCGCTCGCACTCTTGTGCATCAGGCCCATACCTCGACCTCAGGCATCGGTGGCCGGCGAGAGTTCGGCCAGGGTGTGCAGCAGCGTCTGCGCACGCACGGGCTTGAACAGCACAGGCACGCCTGAGGCGCGCACACGTTGCAGGCGCTCAGGAGAGGTTTCGCCTGTAACGATCAGCAATTGAGCCGCGGGCGCAAAACGTTCGCGCAGCCGTTGTCCTACATCCAGGCCATCTTCTCCAGCCAGTCGATAGTCACACATGAGCAGGACGACAGGATCCCGTGCCCGGCGCCGTACGAGCGCAGCGCGAGCCTCGGCCTCGCTGGCCACCGCTTCCACCACGATGCCGTGCGCACCGAGCAGTTGCACTACACCGTTGCGTACTTCGGCTTCGTCATCAACCAGCAGCACCCCACCGTGCAGTACTGGCGCCGAACGCAATTCCGGTGGCGTTTCCAGCTTCGGCGGCTCGCTAGCCCCCGCGGGCTCCGCTCGTTGCAGTACCAATCGAAAAAAAGTACCGCGTCCTAGACGTGAATGCACGTGCACTGTGTGTCCTAGCAGCCTCGCCAACCGCTGCACGATCGAAAGTCCGATGCCCAGCCCGCGCGCACGGTCGCGCCCCGGATTGTCGATCTGATAGAACTCCTCGAAGATGTGTTGGAACTGCTGGGACGCAATGCCGATGCCCGTGTCGCGCACCTCCAGCCAGACCTGCTCACCACGTGGGCGCGCGATGATCGTGACGCCGCCTTGTCTGGTGTACTTCAGCGCGTTGTCCAGCAAGTTCGATAGCATTCGGTACAGCAGACTGGGGTCGCTGTGTACCCACAGGCTGCTGGCGCGCACGCGCAGCTGCAGGGACTTTTGCTCCGCCTGGGGCAGGAATACCTGGTTGAGAGAAAGCAGCAGGGTGTCAAGTTGCACGGCGTGCGGCGATGCACTGACCGCGCCGGCATCCAGGCGTGATACATCGAGCATGGCGTCGAGCGAGGCACCCAAAGCGTCGACTGCGCGCATCAACCGCTCGGCGTTGCGGCCTTCCGGGTGATCGCGAAGGGTGCGTTCCATCGCAGCACTGAACAGAGCGATGGCATGCATCGGCTGGCGCAGGTCGTGGCTGGCGGTGGCAAGGAAGCGCGTCTTCTCGGCACTGGCCTGTTCAATGACGGCGATCCGCTGGTCGAGTGCCTCTGCATTGCCGCGACTGAAAAAGAAGTACGAGATGGCCACTGTCGCGATGAGCGAGACGCAGATCAGCGAAGTGAACCGTATTGGGGACGATGACCACAGGTTCCAGATGGATTTCTCGCCAAGGTACACATCGCCGATTGCATATCCGACGACAAAGCCCACACCGCTGCCTACAAGCACCAGCGCACAGATTCGCCAACGGTGCGTCCAGAACTTGCTGTCGCGTCGTGCAAGCAGCGACCAGACACCACTGATAAACGCAAAGCTCGTCCACCCGATCGCCAGCGAATAGACGAGTTGCACCGTCCATGCACCTCGACCACTGAGCGCGAGAGCCGTCGCGATCAGGCAACAGAATGCCGTCACAGTCACCGTGTCGCGAGCCTGGCGCAGAAGGTCAGAGCGAAGCGGGGAAGCATTCAATGAAATCATGACTTCAGTGGTCCTTCGTTGAGATGCAGGGCTCCGGCGATGAGCCAGATGCTGGACGTTACGACGACTCCAAATCCCTTCTTCTCTCACGTCCGCCGCTTGGCGCCGCGCCCCCTCATTGCGATAGATCGGGCTTCTTCGAACTGACGGAGCGGTTCTTCGATGTCTGTAGCCACCCGCGGCATTTGGGCGGCCCTACGGAATTTCACCCTTGACGGGGCATGGATAGCGTTGGCGCATGTGCAGACGAAATGCCTTGTCCATCGACATCGAGCGCTGCTCGGGCGGCAGGCGCAGCAGAAAGGGAATCAGCGTATCGGTGGTCATCTTCACGCCACCGACCGGGCAGCTGTCGAGCGTCTTGCCCGCATTCTTGGCGCTCTCGTAGTCCACCCGATAGGACTCACCGATACGGGTCAAGCCGTGAAGGGCCGAGACATAGTCCGGGTCTTGCTCCGCACGCACGGGCCCGATCCTGCTCAGCACCTCCATGCTGCGCAGGAAGTCCGCTACCGTCAGGGTCGCGCTCTTGTCCGGCGCGATGGCCTGCGGTAGGTCCCGCGAAGCAGCAAGAACTGGTGTGGTTGCGAGCACAGAGCCAAGAAGCGCCGATCCGAGAAAGGGCCGAAGCAAGACCCGCCTCACGATTGCGAGCCTCGCCAGAACCGCCACCACCGGCGCTGCGTTGCCGCACGCAGATCGAGCGGGCGCAGGTCCAGGATGTCGTAGTTCGTGCTGGGGCCACCGTAGCGCCGGCGCATCTCCCTTTCCAGCTCGTGCGCGATACCGCGCGCGTGGAGCTCACCTTGCAGCGCTCTCCTGCGCCATTGATTCGCCTGAGCCTCCAGTTCCTCGTCGGACAACATCTCCTTCATGGTCATGCGAGTGATTGTGCCGTGTTCGGTGCGCCGTTTTCGACAGCAGTGACGACCGTCTCTCGATCGACTCTGGCAGCAATCCTTGACAGAGAATCCGCTCATGAGCATCAAACATCAATTTGCCGCAGCCATCTTCGCCGCAGCCGCCTTCGCGACCTCGACGGCGGCGAACGCGATCAATCCTGGAGACGAGGTCGTGGTGGGCGTCGGGACGTATGACGATAGCTGCGAATCGTGGATCGCCGCGAGAGTCGCGCCGCAAGGCCATGCGCACAAGGCCGATCAATACCTGATCACCAGCTGGGTACAAGGCTACCTGTCAGGTGCGAACATGGAAAGCATGTTCATTGACCTGAAGAAGGCGACAGCGTTGCCATCGGTGGCCGGGATTTCAGCTTGGCTGGACAAGACGTGCCAGAGCGAACCTCATATCCCGATCGTCTTGCTCATGGACAAATTGCTGAAGGATGTTCGGAGCGCTGCTGTACGGTGACTTGTGCCGCTGGAGCCTTATGGCGCACCGCTCGAAGCTCGGCCTGTCCGCAGCAAGCTATGGACAGCTGCTGGGTGTCTCCGGGCAGACGATCTACCACTGGGAAGAACAAGGCAAGGCTCGCCCGCGATCGGCGCAACTCGAAAGCCTTGCAGCGGTGCGAGGTCTTGGTGCGCGTGAGATTCCGGAGCGCCTCGCTGCATAGAGCTGCTTTTCCGCATTTTCTGGCCATCGCTTTGGGGAGGTGGTTCCGACTCAACCGCGAGTGTTCGGGGATTTACGCGCTGAACTCGACGTATGTGTGGTCCTCACCAGCCAGTTCCTCATCGAGGATGGGGTGAATGATCTCCCAGTCACCGCCGGCCAGGCCAGCTCCGATCTTCGGGTAGCCGATCCGCTTCCCAGAAAAACGGGACTTCACCGCACGCATGACCTTGCGGATCGCGTCGTAGTCAGCTTTGATGCCGGCTCCCCGCCAGTGGAACTGGGTGTATGCATTGACGACGTGGAAAGACCTCGGTCCACGGATGATCTCCGCTTCGGAAAACGTTCCGAGCTTCTTCTCGTCACCTTTCACGGTCAGGCAATCCGCCGCGTAGGCCTCCGGGAACTGTTGCTTGATCGAAAGGGCAATGCCCTTGCCCATCTGGCATTGGCAATTGCACCCGTGAATGATGACGTCGAATTCCCCATTCAGGGCAAGCTGCAGCAGATCTCCGGTAACGGTTCTCATGGGGTATCGGTGTTCTCTGGGATTCGGAAGAATATTGTTCACCAAGCCAGCACGATATCGATGAACAGGTCACTCACCAAGAGAGGACATCGGTGATCGCACCCAAGGCGCTGGTGGCTGCGCGGCAATCATGGTGATCATTGGAGTTGAACGGTCTCCACAGTCGTAGCCAGATCGCGCAGTTGTTGCAGGCAGGCGCCCTCTGGGTAGCCCAGGACTTTCCATCGAGGTACGATCAGCGGCAGCCGTTCGAGCAGATGGCCCGCATGCTGCATGAGGTCAGCCCATCGGACAATGATTGGTGTCGCGCCCTCGGCTTCGAGCAGAAACACGAGGTCGGCCTCCGGCAGCCAGGTGTCCAGGCCCTTGGGCAGCACGGCGAAGCTGACCAGCGAGCCGTCGAAGCCTCGCTGGAGCAGGTTGTGCTTGGCGACGAAGACGTCGATGCCCGCCTGCTCATGGGCCTTGATCAAGGCCTCCTGCTGGTCGTTGTAATCGACCGCCTTCTCTTCGCGCTGCAATGTCGCCAGCAGCGCCCCGGCCTGCCCAGGCGGCGTCCACAGCGCCCACGCCTTGTCGTGCAGCCTGAACATGTCGGCGCTGAGCGGGCGCGACTGCTCGCGCAGCACCCGGCGCGCCGTGGTGATCATCTGCTCAAGCGCGGCAACATCGCTAGCGCCGCAAACCAACAGCGAGGTGCGATTGGGAACCATGGCGACTGGATCGCCACTCAATGGCAATTGCCAGGCGAGTTCGGGCAGGAAGATGCGGCTGGCATCGTAGAAATCTCGGTAGTTGGAGACGTAGAGTCCGGGGCTGAACTCAAAGAAGGTCGGTGCCGCCTTGTGACGCAAGTTGTCCGTCGCGATCTCAAAAGCCTGTTCGAAGCCAATACCCCAGCGCTCCAGATCACCGGGGGCCACCTGCGCGATGGCATGGTCGCTGTCGATGGCGACGGCCGCACCCAGGGTAGGAGAGAAAGGAGTCCACACCATGGTGTCTTCGAGCTTTTTCGAGAGATCACCGCGCTCAATTCGCGCCAGGTCGACGCCTCCGAGGCGGCGCAGGATCGGCAGCAACCGCGGCTGGATCTCGTCAACGGTTGCGGGTTTATCCCCGCCGGTACTTGCGACCGCGAGGGCGAAACGCGTGATCTCCTCTTTTCGCTTCGCAGGCAATGCCTGGCAACAGTCGGTGTAGAGGTTGTTCAGATAGATCACGCCGCCATCAGCACGGCGAATCAGGAACTTATCGAGATCGAGGACGAGCTGCTCGCCAGGAAGCAGTTTCTGGAGCTCCTGCAGGAGCAGCTTGGCGACCTGTTCGTTGCCAGGTTTGCGGTCGAAAAGGCCGCGAATGAATGACAGCATGTCCCCTCCTGCGAGCAGTATAGGCAGCGGCTGTGAAACGCAGGAATGTCTTGTCGAACCATCATCACTCCTTCGAACGAGCGATAGGCGGTGATAGGCTCCTGGCTCAAACTCAAGAGCAGGGAGCGGCTCGGCTCAGTGCCATTCATCTTCTTATGCGACCAACGGAAAATTGATCCACCTATGGAACGTGGATCATTTGAAGAGCAGGACACCTGAATGATTCCGAGCTACTACGTTTACCGCTGAAGCCAACATCTGAGACGCTTGCATCGAGACTGCCAGGCGACCGGCCAATGTCGGCCAGAGTCAGACATACACACCCTGAGTCCAATGAATACCGTCTTTATCGTTCAGCACGTCCACCTGCTTATGCCGCAGGAAGAGGAGGACGTAAAACTGATCGGAGTCTATAGGTCGCTCCAAAGCGCACATGCGGCCGTTAAGCGGATGGCGAGTGCCCCCGGATTCCGAGATCATCCCAACGTCGTCGATCCATCCTATGCCGGCGTAGGCACAGACCAAGGTTTCCACATCAGCGAGTACCGCCTTGATAAGGACAACTGGACCTCAGGCTATGTGACTCAGATCAATTGAGCCATCAGGGGCCAACAACCATTCATTTTTTGCCGGCACGATTCGGGCCAAGTGCAGTCGTTGGCCATGAACGCCCCTCTTCCCGTCTAGCTCATGAGTGATATCAGCCGCGTCTATCAAGCTCTTCTGCGTGCATCTGAGCCTCCTCCATCCGATAGAACGCACTCGGTGGAAGTGACTTTAGTAGACACGTCTTCCACTTTCGTCCCCATCGGCTTTGTGCGCGTCGGGCACGAAAAGTTTTCATCCGAGAGTGAAGCCAACCACTATTGGGAGTCCTGTATTCGGGACGATACTTTCATTGAGCCATTGCAGGGAAGGATTGAGCCTACCGATCCGTCCCGATGGCCCGAAATTCTCAACGTCATCCGAAAAGACTTGAAGCGCGTGGGACGCCTGAATGCAGTCACTTTTCCGGAGCAAATTGATGCATGCTTCTCCGTCGAGAATGCTTGCGATTCGTGCACAGGACATGTGCTTCTCATAACTTCCGCGGCGAGCATCCTTTATGTTCATTGGCACAGAGAGTCCTAACAGGATTTGCCCTCGATGCAGAGTGAAATCGGGAGAGGTTCCTTGTTTTGAGTAGCTGCATGAAAGGGAGCTCAGCGACAGGTATGGCCCTTTCGCGAAGGCAGGGGCCATCGGCTACAGTCGGCCAGTTGAAGTCATTCGCACGCTATTGACCGGATGACCGCTATGGCGGCAACGCTAATGTCAGCGGTTCAAGAACCGGCAACTCCGGGCTTTACGGAGCGTGTGCACACCGCGGGCCGGGCGGCAACAATGCGGCCACGACCATTCTGGCGACGTTAGCGTCCATCACATGCGAAACCTCCGAGCCATTTACGTTGCGCTGCTCGCAATGCTGGCGCTTCTGCCTCTTCAGGTGCTCGCTTGTAGCTGCTGGCATCCAGACCCGGACGAGTACCTTTCTTCCGCGAGGCTTGTGTTCAAGGGCAGGGTCCTCAGCGTGGACGCTGGCGATGCGGCTCAACGAGCGCTCCCGGCGGGTGCCGCCGGGGTATCCATCCGTGGTCCTCAGTCCAGCATGCAAGCGAGATTCCACATCGAAAAGCTTTGGAAGGGCTCTGCGCCTGACGAGGTTGACGTCTCATACGTTGAGAGCGACGGCGCCAACTGTGGCTGGAGCTTCAAGGTGGGCCAAGAGGTCACCGTCTTTGCGAGCAGTTCGGTGTCCGGTGTCTATAGCACCAGCATGTGCATGATGATCCCATTCGCCTCTTACACGAGGCAGGGCGACACGCGCTATACGGACGCGCTGACGGCATATCGCGCGAGACTGGATGGTCTGGATCAGCGACTTCTCAAGAATCCCGTCGATCGCGAGGCACTGGCAGAGAGGGCGCAGCTATTCGTTCGGTATAGGGACTTCGCGGATGCCGATGAGGCCTTCGGCAAACTCATGGCAATCGTCCCTCGCGACGTGTCGGCGATCGTGGGCCGGGCCAATGCGCGCTACCAGAATGAGCAGTTCGAGGGGGCGCTGGCTGACTTCGATCTCGCACTCTCGCTCAAGCCGGGCGATGCGCAGGCGCAGCGTGGTCGCACGCTGACTCTGGTCAAGATGGGCAAGCCGCAGCAACTGGGCTCGAAGGATAGGGACTTCACGGGTTTTGATAGCGGCTACGCAAAGCGCTACTCCTTTGCCGGGTTGGATTTGCGAGGCGCGTCCTTCAAGGGGGCCAAACTCAACAGCGTCGACTTCACCGGCGCCGATTTGCGCGGCGCCGATTTCAGCGATGCCAATTTTCACACCGTCAACTTCAACGACGCCAAATTGGAGCGCGCAAAGTTCGACGGCTTGAAAGGCTCCTACAAATCTACTTTCAGAGGTGCGACAGCACAATTGGCGAGCTTCAGGAAAGCAAACCTCTTTCACGTGAGTTTCGAGGACGCCGTGCTCGTCAAGGCCGACTTCGAGGGCGCCAAGCTTGAGAGCACATCCATGAGGGGTGCTGCAATTCGAGGGGCCAACTTCAAGGGAGCGTCGATGCTTCTTTCCGACCTCACAGAAGTGAATTTCCACGGCGAAGACCTGTCTGGAGTCGACCTACGCAGCGCGAAGCTGAACGGCGCGGCGCTGCGGCGGGTATCGCTCAGGAGCGCTCAAGTAGGCTTCTATCCAATGTCTGAAATCGGAGACTGGCGGGGAGTGGACCTCTCGACGGCGGATCTGACGAACGTCAAGTGGAGCGCGATCATGATCGATTGCCGCACGAAGTTTCCATCACACCTCAAGGTCGAGACACTCCCCTTGCTGCCGCTGTGGCACGATTGCGACGGTGAGCCGCCCGTGACGGCTTTGCCGGCGGGCTATGAGCGCCAGCGTGGGCCGAGGCTGCAAAGCGTGGACGCGAAGGGCTCGCAGCTCGCAAAGCGGGATTTATCTGGATTTGGCTTCTGGAGGACCAACCTCGACGGAAGCGATCTTCGAGGTGCAAACCTTACGAACGCCGACATCCAGGGTGGCACTTACGGTGGCACCCGATTCGATGGAGCAATCCTGAAGAATGCTCTGGTGATCGGCGTCGACTTCAAGGGCGCCTCCCTTGCCGGAGCTGATCTCAGCGGTGCCCGTCTTGACCGCGCCGATATGAGTCAGGCAAACCTTGAGGGTGTCATTGTTCGAGACACCTGCTTCTTGGCAAATACGAAGTGGCCCGATGGCTTCGATGCCATCGGTGCTGGCGCGAAGCTCTGCAAGTAGGCTCGGTTGTCCTTGACGTGCAGGCTGTCGAGCGAATGTCTCAGAACGTCTTCTTACCATCGTTGGCGAACGACTCAAATGGGCGGCGGATTCAACCGGTCGATGCAACACACTAAAAACTGCGTGAGCAGAAGGAGTGTTGCAGATGAAGTACCGGACGCGAACTTACTACACGGATGCCCAGAAGGCATTGATGTGGGAGCGATGGAAGCAAGGCTGGACGCTCCATCAGATTGCCCAGTTGTTCAATCGATCTCACACTTCAGTGCAGGGAATTCTGTCCCGAACTGGCGGCTTTCGGCCCCCGGCACGTAGCCGCTGCGCCACGGTGCTGACGCTGGCCGAGCAGGAAGAGATCTCGCGCGCTGTGATGGCCGGCTTCTCGATCCGTTCAATTGTTGCTCTGCTGGGGCGCGCGCCTTCAACAATCTGCCGGGAGATCAAGCGCAATGGTGGGCGCTCGGACTACCGGGCCGCTGAAGCAGACGGCGCCGCCTGGGTCCGTACGTTGCGTCCCAAGCAATGCAAGCTGGTCGAGAACAAAGCGTTGGCGCGTGTCGTGACAAACAAGCTTCGCGCCCTGTGGTCACCCGAACAGATCGCCGGATGGCTCAAGCATACTTATCCGTGCGA
>Ga0102590_1000464_pt1 | contig 89679 bp, 78 predicted proteins | sample AraplaMF_Col_mMF_FD_76859 | JGI IMG/M metagenome (GOLD analysis project Ga0102590, IMG submission 76859) | Arabidopsis root microbial communities from the University of North Carolina, USA - plate scrape MF_Col_mMF | ecosystem: Host-associated > Plants > Roots > Endosphere | place: USA... | reverse complement strand
CCGCGCCATCGTGCTGACTGGCTACGGCAACATCGCCACCGCCGTCACCGCGGTGAAGATGGGCGCGATCGATTATCTCTCGAAGCCCGCGGATGCCGACGACGTCGTCGCCGCGCTGCTGTCGACCAGCGCGGAAAAGTCCGAGCTGCCGACCAACCCGATGTCCGCCGACCGCGTCCGCTGGGAACACATCCAGCGCATCTACGAGATGTGCAACCGCAACGTCTCGGAAACCGCGCGCCGGCTGAACATGCACCGCCGCACGCTGCAGCGCATTCTCGCGAAGCGCGCGCCAAGGTAATGGTTGCGTAGGGTGGGCAAACGCGCACAGCGCCGTGCCCACCGTCTCCGCTTCAATTCTGATCGGCTCGAAGGGTGGGCACGCTTCGCTTTGCCCACCCTACGAATTCTGCGTAGCCCGGATGGAGCGCAGCGTAGTCCGGGGTTCTCGCGACCGGACGCACTTGTCCCGGATTGCGCTGCGCTCCATCCGGGCTACGACATCCCAACCGCCCTACTCCCAAAACTCCGCGTGGCCCTGCGGATCGACCAGGCGGTTGATCCGCAACGCTGCCGCCATGCCAAACCGCACCGTCATCTGCTTGCGCGTCGGTGCGGGGAGCTTGTGCTCGGGCGCCTCGCACTGCATGTGTGCGCCATAGGCGTCCGCGATGATCAGGCCGGTCCCTTCCGGGAAGATCTCGCAGGGCAGGTCCTGCGTGAAGGCGAAGAACAGCCGGTCGCAATGGGCGCGGTACTCGTGCCATTTCTGATCGGCGCGCAGATCTTCCACCGATGACTTGATCTCGACGATCCAGATCTCGCCGCGCTCGTTCAGCGCCACGAGGTCGGCGCGCCGGCCTGACGGCAGCGGCAGCTCGCTGATGCAGGAGAAGCCGAGCTGCCGTAGCAGCCGCGCGGTGCCGCGCGCGATCGCGAGCGCCGTCTCCGACTGTCGGCGGTCGGGCGGCGGCACCAGGCTGATCTGGCGGACGGGCGATTCCATGTCTCGAACCATAACCGATTTCGCACCGTCCAACACACGGACCAGCGCACCATCAGCCGCAATTTCGACCCCGGCCCGCCTTGTTTTCGGCAACGGCCCCACCGCGAAACCGGTGGAACCTGGGCTCCCAGGGGACGAGACAGCCGGACGAAACATCTGGAGAAGATCCATGAAGTCACGCACCACGCTCCGCTCGCTCGCATTCGCCCTTGCCGCCCTTCCCCTCGCTGGCGGCCTGTCGCAGGCCAACGCCAAACCCGCCGTCGAAGTCGCCTTCGTGCTCGACACCACGGGATCGATGGGCGGCCTGATCGAAGGCGCCAAGCGCAAAATCTGGTCGATCGCCACCGCGATTGTCGATTCCAACCCGGACGCCGACATCCGCATGGGCCTCGTCGCCTATCGCGACATCGGCGACGACTATGTGACCAGGAAGATCGACCTCACGTCAGACATCCAGGATCTCTACGCCCACCTCCTGGAGCTGAAGGCCCGCGGCGGCGGCGACTGGCCGGAAAGCGTCAACGAGGCGCTCGATGTCGCCGTCAACAAGATGCAATGGAGCGGCGGCTCCGATGTCCGGCGGATCGTGTTCCTGGTCGGCGACGCGCCGCCGCACATGGACTACGCGCAGGACACCAAATATCCGGTGACGCTGTCGGTGGCGAAACAGAGGGACATTATCGTCAACGCGGTGCTGGCCGGCAACGCCCAGGACACCGCGCGGGTGTGGCGCGACATCGCTCAGCACGGCAACGGCCGCTTCATTCCGATCCCGCAGGACGGCGGCGAGGTGGTCCTCATCGAAACGCCGTTCGACGAGGAAATCATCATCCTGCAGCGGGAGATCAACGGCACCGTGATCCCCTACGGCCCGAAACACCTGCAGAAGCGCACCGAGGGCAAGACCAAGCAATTGTCCGAGGTCGCCGCCGCCGCGCCGGCGCAGGCCTCCGAGATGGCGAGCTACCTCAACAAGCGCTCCAAGGCGACGTCCGAAGCCGTCACCGGCGACGGCGACCTCGTCGCCGACGTCACCGCCGGCCGCAGCAGCTTTTCCACGATCAAGGAGGAAGACCTGCCCGACAATCTGCGCTCGCTGAAGCCCGAGCAGCGGGTCGAGGAAGTCAACAAGCAGATGAGCCAGCGCAAGGCGCTCAACGAGAAGCTCGGGGCGCTGGTCGCCAAGCGCGACAAATACGTCGCCGAGCAGCGCGCCAAGGCGCCCCCGAAAGCCTCCTCCTTCGACCGCGTCGTCGAGGACACGCTGAAGGCGCAGATCAAACGGTAAGACAGCTGCGCCTTATCCACGGGTCGTCCCCGCGAAAGCGGGACCCATAACCACCGATCTGAATTGTTGCGCCAAGCTGAGGCTCCAGCTTCGCGCAACAACGAACGTCTGGGGTTATGGGTCCTGGCTCGCGCTCCGCTAGGCCGGGACGACAGCGATCACGGGTGCCGGCCCACGGCGAGCTGGTAGACCGTGATGATCACCTCAAACAGGATCAGGAGCACGATAATCACTTCGAGCCGCAGCGAGCGGCGGGTGTCGATGATATCGGTGAGCACCTGCGCGCTCTCGGCGATCACGGCAAGCTTGCGGTTCAGCGATTCCGCGCGCTCCTTGAGTTCATATTCGTCCGCCAGCCGGGCATAGAGCCGCTCCAGATGCGGCTTGTCCCACAGCACGTCGGGCTTTTCCTCCACTTCGACCGGCCCCGACACCCGGTGCCGCACCAAGAGCGCGTTGCCGATATTTTTCAGGATCGAGCGGCGGCTGCCATGCATGCGCCCGCTCCGCGCCAATTCCCGCGCGAACGGTTCGGTGGTGTCGAACACGCTGGCGACCTCGCGCTCGTGCCTCGCCAGAACGACGCTCTTCGCCAGCGCCTCGCCGATCAGGACCAGCCGCTCGGGCGACAGGCTCTGCAGGCAGATCGGGCCGCCCGGAGGAATCTGCTCCTCCTTCTCCGGCGCCAGCTCGATGATGGCGGTTTCCTCGTCGCGCCGCGCGAACTTGCCCACCATCCGCTGTTCCAGGCTGCCAAGGAATTCCTCCTCTTCCAGCGCATTCAGCCCGATCAGGACCACCACGCCATAGCGGAAGAGGATGGCGACACCATTGGCATTGACACGAAACGCCAGCGGTATGGTGGCAAGGACATCGCCGCGCTCGAGGCCCGACGTGTTCAGGCGCTCGCTGACGAAGAAGGCGCGGGCCGTGGTGCGGGACGCGACCGGCGGCGGTGCAGAGGCCTGGTTCATGGAACACCCAACGACTGAAGCCGGCGCAACCTATCACGGGGCTGTGTAGGCCGCATGTCGGCTGGAATCGACCGTAACCCGTGTTGACCGCCCCCACGGGATGAATATGTTGCCCCTATGGACAACAAAACCGACACCCAGGCGAAGGCCGGCGCGATGATCGTGCCGGTGACGCTGTTCGAGCAGAACTGCACCCTTATCTGGCACGAGCCCTCCAAGAAGGCCGTGGTGATCGATCCCGGCGGGGACGTTCCGAGGATTCTGGAGGCCATCAAGCAGACCGGCGTCACCGTCGAGAAGATCTGGCTGACCCACGGCCATATCGATCATGTCGGCGGCGCGGCCGAACTGCGCGACGCGCTGCAGGTCCAGATCGAGGGGCCGCACATCGCCGACAAGTTTCTGCTCGACAACGTCGTCTCGAGCGGCGAGCGCTTCGGCATCACCGGCGTGCGCAATTTCGGGCCCGACCGCTGGCTCGACGAGGGCGATCAGGTCTCCATCGGCGAACTGACCTTCGACATCCTGCACTGCCCCGGCCATTCACCGGGCAGCGTCGTGTTCTTCAACAAGGAATTGCGCTTCGCCCATGTCGGCGACGTCCTGTTCAGCGGCTCGGTCGGGCGCACCGACCTGCCCGGCGGCAGCCACGCCACGCTGATCAATTCGATCAAGGAAAAGCTGCTGCCGCTCGGCGACGACGTCGGCTTTATCTGCGGCCATGGCGCGGGCTCCAGCCTCGGCCAGGAACGCCTGACCAATCCGTTCCTGACCGGAGAGATGTAGTGATTGAGCCGCGACCGGTCCGGCCGCGCGCGCTTGGGCGAAGTCACGGCCACGCAAATTGAATTGATCGCCGAAACTCCGCCGCGGTCGTGGACGGCCGTGGATGCGTGGCGTGTCTTTTAATCGTGAATGACGGCGGTCACCTCGATTTCCACGCGAGCCGTGGCGGGTGTCAGGGCCGCGACCTGTATCAGGGTGCTTGCCGGACGCGACCGGCCGAATGTCTCTTCGTGGGCGCGGGCAATTTGGTGGACATCCGCCAAATCGAGGACATAGACAACGGTCCGTACGACGTGGCGCAGCTCCGCTCCGGCCTCACCAAGCGCCGCGGCAGCCGTGGCGATTGCGGCGACCATCTGCTGGTAGGCATCGCCATCGAGGTCGCGATCGCGGGCCGTCGTTCCGGAGACGAAGATCTGGTTGCCAATGCGGACAGCGCGCGAATAGCCGTATACGTCCTCGAAAGGATAGCCCGAAGAGACATTTGTTCTGATCAACGGCCATTTCCTCCACGGGACTGCTGCAGTAGAGCATGCGCCTCAATGGATGTCAGCCGCCGGCTGTGCGGTCCTATTTCATCAATCCCGCCGCCGTCAGCGCCCGCGTGATGATGCCGCCGACATCGATGCCGCGGCGCTTCGGCTCGTGCGGTGCCGGCGTATGCTGGCGAACCGGCTTGTGGGTCCTCGACCAGAGCGTCGCTGCGAGGTCGGTCGACTGCAGGGATTCCGTGGCCGCGGATGGAACGACCTGCGGCACCGGCGCGGGCACGGCCGCCTCGCTGGCCGGGCTGACGCGATCGGTCAGGCCGAAGAAATCGGCGATGTGATAGGACGAGGAAATTCCCGCCTCGATCAGGAACGCGCCTTCCGCGCCATAGCGCTCGTCATTGCCGGCGAGGCCGAGCGGCGTGCCGTGGGCCATGTCGGTGATGGTGTAGGACTCGACGATGGTCGCGCCGTCGGCGTTCCACCAGACATCGCGCGGATGGCCATCGACCTCTCCGCTCGACATCGGCGCTGCCGGCAGGCCGTGGACGTCGAGCCATTGCTTGACGATCTCGTCGGCGTTGGCGGGATTGACGGTGCGGTCGGCGCTGCCGTGCCACACCGACACTTTCGGCCATGGCCCCTTGTGCTTGGACGCCTTGCGCACGAGATCGCCGAGCTTGCCGGCGGGGCGCGAGGTCGACTGCATCATGCCGCCGAGCGCTTCGCGGACATTGCTGGCGATGCCGTATGGCAGGCCGGCGATGATGGCGCCGCCGGCAAACACTTCCGGATAGGTCGCCAGCATCACCGACGTCATCGCGCCGCCGGCGGAAAGTCCGGTGATGTAGATGCGGCGCGGATCGATCTTGTGATCGGCGACCATCCGCGCGACCATCTGGCGGATCGAGGCGGCTTCGCCGCGGCCGCGCGCAATGTCGCCCGGATTGAACCAGTTGAAGCAGGTGTTGGCGTTGTTCGCGCTCTGCTGTTCGGCCATCAGCAGCGCAAAGCCGTAGCGCTTGGCGAGCGTCGACCAGCCGGCGCCGAAATCATAACCGGCCGCGGTTTGCCCACAGCCATGCAGCACGACGACGAGCGCGGAAGCGCGCGGCAGAGCGTCCGGCACATAGGCGAACATCTTCAGTGCGCCGGGATTGGTGCCGAATCCGGTAATTTCGACGAGCGGGCTCGTTGCGCCAGGCGAAGCGCTTCGGCCATAGATTCCCAAGCCATTGAAGCCATTCAGCTTCGGAAAATGGCGCAGGAATTCGACATTCTTGGCGAGCGACAACGACAGCTCCTGGGGCGATTCTTCTTAAGGTAATACTATCCAGAACAGATAGTTGCTGCAGTGCAAAATAAAAAGACCGTGCACTGTCATTCCTCACAATCAAATTTTCGCAGATGACGTTAATTTGTCACGCCGTGACACGACGCATCCATGTCAGAAATGCGGCGCAGGCAATAATCGACAGCACGAACAACGCTGAAGCTACCAGCAAGGCGAGCCGCGCCGATCCGGCAGATTCGACAGCGAAGAATACCGCGCCGATCGCAGCCACACCAGCCGCATTGGCGATTTGCGCCGTGGTGCCGTACAGGCCGGAGCCTGCGCCGGCGCTTGCCGGCTTTACCGTCGAGAGCACGGCGCCGGAGAGCGGCGCCATCACGAGCCCCTGGCCGTAACCGAAGATCGTCAGCACCAGCGAAAGCACGATCGCTGACGGCGCATCGATCCACCCGGCCGTGGCAGCCAAAGCGGCAAGGCCGGCAATCTGCACAGCGCAGCCTTCGACCAATACCAGCGTGCCGCGATGTTTGGCGCGGCTGCCACTATGCCGCGAGGCAATCACGAAAGTCAGCGCCAGCGGCACGAACACGAGACCGGCCTGCAGCGGGGGAATATGCAGCCCCTTTTGCAGGTAGATCGTCATGACGAGGTAGAAGGACAGGTTGGCGAAGAAGAAAAAGAACACTGCGGCCAGACCGCGCATGAACGCGCGGTCCGCGAGCAGCGAAAGATCGATCAGCGGCATGCCGCCGCGGTGGGCGACCGCGCGCTCCAGCCGCAGGAAAAAGGCGATGACGGCGATGCCGACCGCCATCGTCAGCCAGACTGACGGCGACCAATGCAGATCATGGCCAAACAGCAATGGACCGATCAGGCAGAGCAGGCCGAGAAACAGCACGATCGCGCCGGGAATATCCAGCCGCGTGCCGGGCCGGCGCTGCCCTGTCGGCATGATTTTGAAGGCTGCTGCCATGATGATCGCGCCAAAGGGCACGTTGACGAAGAACACCGCGCGCCAGCCGATCCCGGCCAGGTCGAGCGTCACCAGCAGGCCGCCGAGCAGGAAACCGGCGGCGCCGGCAAGCCCGAGCACGATGCCGTAAATGCCGAAGGCCCGCGCGCGGGAGCTGTCTGCGAACAACAAATGGATGGTGGCAAGCACCTGCGGCACCATCAATGCCGCGGTCGCGCCCTGCCCCAGCCTTGCGACGATCAATTCGGGACCGGACTGCGCCAATCCGCACCACAGCGAGGTCGCGGTGAAGCCGGCGACGCCTGATATGAACACATTGCGCGTGCCGTAGATGTCGCCGAGCCGCCCGCCGGTGACGACGAGGGTGGCATAGGCGATCAGGTAGATCGCGATGACAGCCTCGATCTGCGCCGCGCTCGCCTTGAGCTCGGCCGCAATGGTCGGGATCGCGACGTTGACGATGAAGGCATCGACCCCGAACATGAACTGCGCCGCAACGACGGTGGCGAGCACCCACCAGCGGCGCGAGGTATCGACGGGGTACGAGACGATCTGATGCATGAGATTAAGGGCCTTGTCCGAAAATCCTGCCCGGATGATCTCAGCCTTCGGTCATCTCTGCGATTACCCCCGAGGTAATCGATCCACCTTGCATCGATGAACGCGCCCGTCGCGCCGCGCGACCAAGCAGCATTGCCGCGCCCAAGGATGCTTCATGCCTGCCGTTTCGAAATTGCTGCCCGCCGCCCTCGCCGGAATATTCGCCGTCTCCCTCGCCAATGGCGCTGCGGCCAGCCCGAAACGATTGCCATTGCCGTCCGACCCCGCGCCCGTGGTCGTGGAGGAGCCGCCCCCGCCCGCGCGGGCGCCCCGGCAATTCTTCCCGGAGATGAAGGTGCAGCCGCTGACGCCCGACGTCGAGCAGGCGCTAATTGCAAAAGACAGCTTCAAGGAGTGCGATGTCTGCCCCGAGATGGTGGTGGTACCAAAAGGCTCGTTCATGATGGGCACGCCGGCCGACGAGCCCGACCGTTTCAAGGGCGAAGACCCCGTCCACCGCGTCCGTTTCGCAAAGCCGTTCGCGGTCGGCCGCTTCACGATCTCGTTCGATGAATGGGATGCCTGCCTCGCCGACGGCGGCTGCGGCAAGATCAAGGGCGACGACAAGGGCTTTGGCCGCGGCCGCATGCCGGCGCAGGGCATCAGTTTCGAAGCGGCAAAACTCTATCTCGCCTGGCTGTCGAAGAAGGTCGGCCGCACCTACCGGCTGCCGAGCGAATCCGAGCGCGAATATTTCACCCGCGCCGGCACCACGACGCCGTTCTGGTTCGGCGACACCATCAGCGGGCAGAACGCCAGCTACAAGGCGTCGATCCCCTATGGCAACGGGCCGCGCGGCGTCGACAGCAAGGGGCCGGCGGTGGTGGATTCCTACGCGCCGAATCCGTTCGGCCTCTACCAGGTGCACGGCAACGTATTCGAATGGACCGAAGACTGCTTCAACAAGCGCTACAATGAAGACACGCCGGCCGACGGCTCGCCATGGCTGGAAGGCGACTGCAACAGGCGCATGCTGCGCGGCGGCACCTGGGACTGGATGGCCAACATGGTGCGCGCAGGCTATCGCGAGAACGCGAGCATCGGCGCGCACCACAGCTTTCGCGTGGTGCGGACGCTGAACGTGCAGTAGGTGCGCGCAGGCCTACTGGAATTTGTAGGAAAGACCCGCGCGTACGATATCGAGGGTCTGCCGTCCCCGGCGCTCGTCGATCGACAGGGTGCCCGCCACGTTCGTGACCGTGGTCGTGGTGTCGCGAACCCTGCCGAAATCATAGTGCAGATATTCGAGGCGGCCGATCCAGTTCGGGCCGAACGGCATCCATTCGGCGCCGGCGCCGACCACGCCGCCGAACCTGTCGCTCGGCGTCGTCTGGACGTCGTGCTGGGAGATGAAGGCGCCATTCAAGGCTCTCGTCCGTGTGCGCTCCATCCGGGCGAAGGCAGGCCCGCCGGTGGCGTAGAGCATCACATTGTCGACCGGTAGCCAGCCGAGGCGGGCGCGCGCCGTGGCGAGATATCTGATCCTGTCCCCGAGCGTATCGGTCTGCGGGCCGCCGAAGCCGGGCTGCGTCACCGGCCTGGAGGTCCCTTCGATATCGGCGAAGCTGAAGTCGGCCTCGAGGCCGGCGATGATCCGGCCGTATTGCCAGTTGTGGCCGACATGGCCGCCGGCCAGCCAGCCGCGCGCGGCGATGCCGCCGGTCTGCTCGCCATTGTTGGAATTGATCACGCGGGTGAAATCGTCATCCTGCTGGCCATAGCCGGCATGGCCACCGAGATAAAATCCGGCCCAGCCCAATGACGGCGCAGGCCGCGATGCACTGGTGTATCGAACCGCATCTGCCGCCGGATCGCCGAACTTGTAGGACACGCCGCCGCGCAGCACATCGACACCATGATTGGCGGCACGGTACGGGAACGTGCCGGCGGCATTGGTGACCACGCCATTGTCGGCGATCGTCCCGAACCCGTAATGAAGATATTCGAGGCGGCCGATCCAGTTGCTGCCGGGCAGCCGCGCCTCGGCGCCGGCGCCGGCTACCCATCCGAAGCGATCGACCGCATCGTAGGTCGACGATGTCCGCAAACCGGCGGGTGAGGTGCTCGAAAAACCTGTTGTCGTGGCGATGCGCTCCCAGCCGAGACCGGCGGTGCCGTAGAGCAGCACATTGTCGACGACCGCCCAGCCAAGCCGCGCGCGGATCGAACCGAGCGCTTCGATTTCCGGCGCCCGGCTGCTTGTGATGGTTGCCGGCGGCACCGCATACTGAACCTGGGCAATGCCGCCGATCCGGGCGATGCTGAGATCGGTCTCGAATCCGGCGACCACGCGATCGAACTGCCAGTTATAACCGGCATGACCGCCATAAAGTCCGCCGCGCAATTTCGGACGGGTAAGATCGACCGCGGGCGCGGTCGAGAGGCGCGTGGTGAAATCATTCGCACCCCAGCCATAGCCGCCATGAGCGCCAAGATAAAAGCCGGCCCAGGAGGCTGCGATGACTGCGGGCGAGACCGATGCGTAGGCCGCGGTGACGCCAGCCGGAGCACCGAATTTATAGGACAGGCCGGCGCGTAGCACATCGAAACTCTGGCGGCCGGCGCGATCGGCGCGCCACAGGTCCGGAGAGTTCGATGTCATGACAGCGCCTTCCTGCACCGCGCCGAAATCGTAATGCAGATATTCAAGGCGGCCGACCCAGTTCGGCCCGAACGGCGTCGCCTCGACGCCGACACCTGCGACCCAGCCCAGACGGTCGAATGGCGTCGTGACATTGGAGTCGATCGTGAACGCCGGCGTCGTTCGCTTTTCTGCTTCCTCGAACCGTCCCCATGCGAAGCCGGCGGTGCCGTAGAGCAGCACGCGGTCGGTCGGCAGCCATCCGATGCGACCGCGCGCCGTGCCGAGATATTTTGCGCGGTCGGATCGATCGAGGGTTTGCAGTCCGAAGCCGGTTATAGCGGATAGCGGCTGCGCGCTGCCGCTGATGTCGGCCGCGCTCCAGTCGATCTCGACCCCGGTTACCGCGCGGCCATATTGCCAATTGTAGCCCGCATGTCCGCCAACGAGGGCGCCCTGCGACCTCGGGCCGTCAATAAAGGGATGAGGATCGGTTTCGACGAGGTATTGCCTGAAGCTGTTATTACCCCAGCCATAGCCGCCGTGAACGCCGAGATAGAAGCCGGCCCAGGATTGCGCCGTCGCCGGCAGCACAGGGGCTTTGGTTATTACGGCCGGCAAATCGGCTGCCGACGCCGCCACTCCCAGCAACATCCAGGAGGCACTTCCGAGAATCGATTTCCACAGCATCACGTGCAGTCCCATTCCAAGTTCCAGTCCGTCGCGATTGAGATCGGACGGCGAATGCACCATAGCCGGAGTCGGGTTCCCGATTGTAAAAACAGCGGTCTTTGCCAAATATTTCGCTCATAATGTGGTTTTATCGCTACATTCCGTAAAATGGACGGATCAGCATCCTTAAAAGTCCTAACCGGCCTTTGCGGGCGCGTGCTGATCGGTCACAATCCGGAAGACTTGCGAACTTTCCCATGAGGACCCGATGGCGAGACTGGATGAGACCGACCGGCAGCTTCTGTTGCTGCTGCAGGAGGACGACCGCCAGCCGCTGGCCGCGCTCAGCGAGAAGATCGGCGTCGCCGTCTCCACCATCAACGACCGCATCAAACGGCTGGTGCGAAGCGGCACGATTTCCGGCTTTCACGCCCGGATCGCGCCGGAGGCGGTCGGCCTCGATCTGCTCGCCTTCATCATGGTGAGCTGGAGCAACCCGAAGGTGGAAGCGACCTTTCTGGAACGGGTGAAGGTCTCGCCTCACGTGCTGGAGTGCCACCACATCACCGGCGCCTGGAATTATCTTTTGAAGGTTCGCGTCGGCACCACGCGCGACCTCGAACGCTTTCTCAACGAGACGATCAAGGCGGTGGACGGCGTGGAGCGCACCGAAACGCTGATCACGCTGTCGACGACGAAGGAGACGTGGAGCGTTAGCCTTTAACGGAAGGAATGACGGTCGACGGCGCCAGCGACCCCGTGAGCGAGGCGCGCTGCGACAGCTCGATCCAGTTGCCGTCGGGATCACGCACCATCGAAATCCGCGCCGTTGTTCCAAGCGTCACCGGCGCACGCGCCTCGCGGCCACCATGCGCCAGCACGAAAGCGTGCTCGCGGTCGACCTCGAACACCTGAAAGGTGATGTAGCGCCAGCCCTTGCCGTCGAAGGCAGCGTCATCGGGCGCATCCGCCGCGTGCTCGACGATCAGCACCGTGTCGCCGGCCAGGAACGTCATCGCGCCGTCGGCGCCGGCATGCTTCCCCTGCGGCAAGCCGAGCGCCTCCATATAGAAACGGCGATGCGCCTCGGCATCGCGAACGCCGAGCCGAATGCCGATCCGCTCGATCCCGAACAGTCCCCTCGGCACCAGCGAGAGGCGATTGCCGTCCGGGTCGGTCATCGGCTGCGACGCCGCGATGCCGTCGCGCGCGATCAACAGCTCGCGGTAACCGGACGGCGGATTGTCCGGCAGCGTCTCATAGACCTGATTGATCTTGAGGATCGAGCCGCAGAGATCGTGACGGTGCTGCTTGTAGCCGCGGCGGATCGGCTGGGTGTGGTCGAAGGCAAGACCGATCTCGTTCTGCCAGAACGCCAGCGCCGCCGGCGCGTTGTTGGTGGCGAAGCCGATGTCGATGCGGGGCTTTGCGAGATTCATGGGTGGCTTCAGCCGGCGAAGGAAACGAAAATTCCGGACGACGGTAAGTCAGCCCACGCTGCGTGACAACCATGCGCTGGCGGCGTGGTTCGAGCATTGCCTTGCCCTGCCCCACCCCGTACCTTGGCCGCCGAGCCATTCCAAAAGAACAATAATCCGGAGAGAACCACCCATGGCACGCCTGAAATTCGGAGCCTTCCTCGCCCCGCATCACCCGATCGGCGAGCATCCGCTGCTCCAGTTCCGCCGCGACCTCGATTTCGTCGAACAGATCGACGCGCTCGGCTATGACGAATTCTGGTGCGGCGAGCACCATTCGTCGGGCTGGGAGATGATCGCCTCGCCGGAAATGTTCCTTGCCGCCGCGGGCGAGCGCACCAAGCGCATCAAGCTCGGCACCGGCGTGGTCTCGCTGCCCTATCACCATCCCTACAACGTCGCGCAGCGCATGGTGCAGCTCGACTGGATGACCGGCGGCCGCGCCATTTTCGGCTCCGGCCCCGGCGCGCTCGCCTCCGATGCGCACACGCTCGGCATCGATCCGATGACGCAGCGCGACCGCCAGGACGAGTCGCTCGCCATCATCCGCCGCCTCTTCAAGGGCGAGCGCGTCACCGCCAAGAGCGACTGGTTCACGATGCAGGACGCCGCGCTGCAGATCCTGCCGCTGCAGGAAGAGATGCCGTGCGTGGTGGCCTCGCAGATCTCGCCCTCGGGCATGACGCTCGCCGGCAAATACGGCATCGGCATCATCTCGCTCGGCTCGATGTCGACGCAGGGCCTGATGGCGCTGCCGACACAATGGGGCTTTGCCGAGGATGCCGCCAAGAAGGCCGGCACCACCGTGAGCCGCGACGACTGGCGCGTGCTGCTCTCCTGGCACATCGCCGAGACGCGGGAGCAGGCGCAGCGCGAGGCCGGTCCCGGCCTGATGCGCTGGCACAACGAGTATAACGTGCGCACGCTGCAGCGGCCGGGCCTCGAGCCGTTTACCTCGCCTGAAGATGCGGTGGAGAAGACCGCGGGCGGCGAGAATGCGGCGTCCACCATCGGCACGCCGGACGATCTCGTCAAAACCATCAAGAACCTGATTCATGTCTCCGGCGGCGTCGGCGCCATCATCGGCTTCGTGCATGACTGGGCCAACCCCGAGAACACGCGGCGCAGCTGGGACATGGTCGCGCGCTACGTGATTCCGGAGATCAACGGCTATGTCACCAAGCTGCGCGAGTCGCAGAAATTCCTGATCGAGAACCGCGCGGTGTTCGAGCGGGCGGGCCAGGCCGTGATGGCCAAGATCATGGAAAACGAAAAGGCCGCCGCGGCGCTTGCCCATACCGGGCCGGGCCGGGTGGCGATCCCGACCATCAATGCGCCGGACCTGCAGAAGGAAGCCGCCAAGCGCAAGGCGTAAGAAAGCGAAACTCTCTCCCCGTCATTGCGAGCGCCAGCGAAGCAATCCATAGCGCCACGAGTGGAGGCATGGATTGCTTCGTCGCTTACGCTCCTCGCAATGACGTGGTTGGCAGTTCTGCCCTAGCGATGCACCGACAGCGCGTCTACTTCCCGTAATATTCCTGCACGGTTTCCCAGGCGATGTTCTGCAGGAACGCCGCGGTCTGCGCATCGAGGCCGGCGAGATAGGCGTTGCCGACCGGCGAGCGTCCCGTCAGCGCGGCGAACACCACGCAGGAAGCCAGATAGGTGCCGGCCGCGCTCGGGTGGCGCTTGTCGACCGCGTAGAGATTGATCTCGGGCTGCTTGCCGACCGCTTTCGCAAAAGCGAGGCCCGCGGGGATCACCAGCGCATTGTTCTCATTGCCCGCGATCGTATAGGCCTCGGCGAGCTGCGCCGTCATTTCCGGCTTGTCGGCATAGGCCCACGACATGAAGAACACCGGCCTCGTGCCCTTGGCGCGCACGATGTCGCTGCTCTTCTTGATGAACTCGGTAAAGACCGACTTCAGGGTCGGATGGATCGGGCACTGGCTGCAATCCATCATGACGGCAACGTCGAACAATTTATCGAGCTTGTTGAAGACGACGTTGTTGTTGTCGTCGAAGGAGTAGGAGCCGATCGCCTTGGGCCGGAAATAGCTTTCGACATCATGCCAGTCGATGCCGGAGCCGCTGATCGTGACCGAAGTGGCGCGATACGCCTGCTTGTTGCCGGCGTCGGCGGCCCGCTGCATCGCCAGCACGTGGCTGTGCATGCTGTTGTTGTAATAGAAGAAGCTGTTGCCGATGAAGATTTCGGTCTTGGGAAAGTCCGGCCCGAGCGTCGTGACCAAAGGCTTGGTCTGCGCCTGCGCTACCGAGATCCCACCCACCGCGATCAGCGCGGCCACCAACGATCGAAACTTCCACGGCATATCGATTCCTCCTGTCCGGCATGATTTTGCGGCAGCCTAACACACGCTCGCGGCTTTGTGACGCGATTTGCAGCCGCCGGCCGCAATCCCGGCGGGGATACGCTTTGCCGCAGCGAAACAAAGAGTTATTTACCCGGGCCGGCTGGACCGGAGCCGTGCGCCGCAATATTTAAGGCCACGACAAAGCCGCCGGCACGGTGGATAATATTTGCCGATATCGAGGCTCAACCGGAGCAGTTGCCATGTCGATGCAGAGCGTCGCCTCTCCCGTCTACAGCTTCACCCCGCCGCGGCGTAATTCGCTGACGCATATTCCGGGTGACGAGGGCTGGCCCTTCATCGGCAAGACGCTGGAGGTGCTCGCCGATCCCAAGGGGCAGGTCGAACGGCAATCCAGGAAATACGGCCTGGTCTATCGCAGCCATCTGTTCGGCGAGACCAGCCTCGTGCTGCTCGGGCCCGAAGCCAACGAGCTCGTGCTGTTCGACCAGGCCAAGCAGTTCTCGTCGACGCTCGGCTGGGGCCGCATTCTCGGATTGCTGTTTCCGCGCGGGCTGATGCTGCTGGATTTCGAGGAGCATCGCATCCACCGCCGCGCGCTGTCGGTGGCGTTCAAGTCCGGGCCGATGAAATCCTATCTCGGCGAGCTCGATACCGGGATCGCGGCGCGGGTGGCGCAGTGGAAGGCGCAGCCGGGCGAGATGCTGTTCTATCCCGCGATGAAACAGCTCACGCTCGACCTCGCGGCGACGTCTTTCCTCGGCGCCGGCATCGGCCCCGAGGTCGACGAGATCACGCGCGCCTTTGTCGACATGGTGGCCGCTTCCGTCGCCGTGATCCGAAAACCCCTGCCCGGCACGCAGATGGCGCGCGGCGTCAAGGGCCGCAAGCGCATCGTCGCCTATTTCTCCGAGCAGATTCCGATCCGCCGCGCCAAGGGCGGCGGCGACGATCTGTTCTCGCAACTGTGCCAGGCCACCCACGAGGACGGCGCGCTGCTCTCGCCCCAGGATATCGTCGATCACATGAGTTTCCTGATGATGGCGGCGCATGACACGCTGACGTCGTCGCTGACGTCGTTCGTGGGCGAGCTGGCCGCCCATCCGGAATGGCAGCGGAAGCTGCGCGACGAAGTCGCCGCCCTCAGCCTCGCACCCGGCGCGCCGACCAGTTTCGACAATCTCGAGGCGATGCCGCTCACCGAAATGGCCTTCAAGGAGGCGCTGCGGCTGAAGCCCCCGGTCCCCTCGATGCCGCGCCGCGCCATCAAGGACTTCAACTTCAAGGGCTATGCGATACCGGCCGGCACCATGGTCGGCGTCAACCCGCTGTTCACCCACCACATGCCGGAGATCTGGCCGGAGCCGGAAAAATTCGATCCTCTGCGCTTCACCGACGAGGCGCAACGCAACCGGCATCGTTTCGCCTGGGTGCCGTATGGCGGCGGCGCGCATATGTGCCTCGGCCTGCACTTCGCCTACATGCAGGCGAAATGCTTTGCGCGGCATTTCCTGCAGAACTTGGAAGTCTCGCTGGAGCCCGGCTACAAGCCGGACTGGCAGATATGGCCGATCCCGAAGCCGCGGGACGGGCTCAAGGTGACGATCAAGCCGGTGTAAGCGCCGTGTGGCGTGTAGGGTGGGCAAAGCGCAGCGTGCCCACCATCCATCCGCGAGTCTTGCCTAAAATGGTGGGCACGCTTCGCTTTGCCCACCCTACGGATCCCGCGATCCGCCTACTTCACCAGCGTCGTGAGCTGCGCGCCTTCATCGGCGACGAACACCGCGATCAGTTCCGCGGGCTCGGTGATGCTGGCATTGGCGGAGACCACATGCGTCGAGCCGGGCGGCTCGAAGAACGACTGCCCGACGCCGAACGTCTCGACCGGGCCGCCGGCAAGCTGCGAGCGGATCTGCCCCTTGGTGACATAGGCGGTGACGGAGCCGGCATGTTGGTGCGGCGGCGTAAATCCGCCGGGGCCGTAGAAGACACGGACGATGGTCACGCGCTTGCCCGCCACGTTCGGCAATGCGTGCGAGGAGATCGGCTCGACCACGTCCTGCGAGCCGGTCACGCTGTTGGCGCACAGCGGCTCGATGATCGCCGAAACCGCGTCCATCGTCGGCGGCAGCGTCTTGCCGATGAGGAAGGCGCAGGCGAGCCCGCCGATGATGGCGAGGTGGAACGGGCGGCCTTCCGATGGCGACGACAGCCGGAACGTTGCAGACATTTGCGTCTCCCTTGCAATTTCTGATCGTCTTTGCCTGCGACAAACGCGACGCGTTTGCGCAAGGGAACGAGGCGGTCCACGCTTCTGCCTATGGCGCGATGGATTGCTTCGCTCGCGATGACGGACGAGGCCTACCCGCCTCCCTGATCGAACGCCTTCTTCAGCGCGACATAGCCTTGCTGTTGCTGGCTCCAGTTGCGGCCGCCGGTCATGGCGCCGTCGACGACGAGATCGTGGCCGTTGATGAAGGAGGATTCGTCGCTCGCCAGAAACACCGCGGCATGCGCGATGTCGTCGGGCAAGCCCGCGCGCGGGATCGGCTGGGCCGATTTGTAGACCTCGCGCATCACGGCCGGCGTCTTTTCGGCCGCCTCGACCGACAGGCCGAGCGCCTTGCCGAAGATGCCGGTTGCGATCGCCCCGGGTGAAATCGAGTTGACGCGGATATTGGCCTCACCGAGCTCCATCGCCACGCATTTGGTGAGATGGATGACGGCGGCCTTCGCCGCGCTATAGACCATCGACGACGAATAGCCGGCGAGACGGCCGGCGATGCTGCCATTGTTGATGATACTGCCGGAACCCTGCCTGCGCATGTGCGGGGCCGCATGCTTCATGCCGAGCATCACGCTGCGCACCAGGGTTGCCATCGCGGCGTCGAAACGCTCGGCCTCGAGGCCTTCGATGCCACCGGTCTGCGCCGGGCCGCCGGCATTGTTGAACAGGCAGTCGATCCGGCCGAATTTTTCCACCGAAAGGGCGATCAGCGCCCTCATCTGCTCTTCCACCGTGACATCGGTCTGGCGAAAGATGCAGTCAGCGCCGAGCTTTTTGGCCAGCGCCTCGCCCTCCGGCACACGCCGACCGGCAATCACGATTTTCGCGCCTTCGGCGACGAATAGTTCCGCGGTTCGCAGTCCGATGCCGCTGGTCGCACCCGTTATCACCGCAACCTTGCCGTCCAGCCGCCCCATCTCGTCCCCCATAAATTCTGGTTGACACCACTATTCCTGCCCCTCGCCGACAAGGCAAGCCAGCTTGTTCCACCGCGAACACCGAACTGTGCGGGCTCCGAGGCTCCGAAATCTCCGAATTTCGCTATGCTCGGCCATATTTTGGATTCGCTGATCACGTGGAGTGACAATTCCGATGAAGAAATTGATCGACGAGTTCAGACGCGGCTGGCAGGGAATTTCCCAGCCCTCGCTGCTCTTCAGCGCGGTGTTCGCGGCCGGCTGCCTCGCCGCGTCGACGCTCGCCCGCTGGGGCGTCGCCCAGATTCGCCCTGATGTCTTCTTCACGCCCTATTTCCCCGCCGTGTTCCTGGCCGCCGCCGTCGGCGGGGCCCGGGTTGGAATAGCGACCGCGATCGTGGGGGGCCTGCTCGGCGTCACCGTCAATTTCAGCACCGCGGCGGATTCGGCGCGTATTGCACTGCTCCTGATGTTCTGGGCGGTGTGCGGCTTCGCCATCTGGGGCGTCGAGCACTACCGGAGGATCGTCACGCAGCAGCGCGAAGACTCCAAGCGCCTGATCAAGGAAGAGGAATACCGCAAGCTCCTGGTCGAGGAACTGCAGCACCGGCTCAAGAACAAGACCTCGACGATCCACGCCGTGCTGCATCAGGTGCTGCAGGACCAGCCGCAGGTCTGGGGCGCCATCGATGGCCGCCTCCGGGCGCTGTCGGCGACCGACGACCTGATCGCGCGGCTCGATGGCAGCGGCTGCGACATCAAGGACATGCTGCGTTCCGAACTCGGCCCCTATGGCCATGTCCGCTTCAACCTGAACGGCGACTCGCTGTTCCTGCCGGCAAAGCTGGCGGTCAGCCTGGCGCTGATCTTTCACGAGCTGGCGACCAATGCCGGAAAATACGGCGCTTTTTCCTCGGCGCGCGGGCTGTTGCAGGTGTCGTGGACGATCTCGGAGGATCGCCTCAACGTCACCTGGGACGAGACTGAGGGTCCCGTGATCGAAAAGGTCGGCCCGGGCGGCTTCGGCACGAAGCTGTTGCAATCGGCGCTCCGCGCGTTCGACGGCAAGACCGAAATCACCTTCCTGAAGTCAGGCGTGCATTGCACGATGCAATGCCGGATTCCCGCGAGCTAGGGCGCACGCCTCCGCAATACATGAACCGAAGTTCACCTTGCAGCCGCTCTCGCGCATCACGTTGAGATTCTGTTAATGACGATCCCGCCAATGAGACCGGAAATATCCGACTTTTACGGTTGTCGCAGTTTTTCGTAGTTCCACTTAACCAATGCTACAAGGGACTTTGGCAAGCTCGGTGGCATGCCTAGTACCTATAAGCAAAACTTTCGGGCCGTGGCGACGCAGGCCAGCAATGAAAGCATATTTGATTCCGAATTGAGCATCCTGCGGGATGTCTTCAAGCTGCTTCCGGCCGGCGTGACCGTTCAGGACGAGAGCGGCGAGTTCGTACTGATGAATGACGCCGCGGCGGCCCTCTTGCAGCGGGCCACGGCGGGAACGGCTTCGCAACTGAGCGACCGCCGCGAAACCTGCCTCGAGCTGCTCCGCGCCGGCCGCCCGGCCGTGCTGGAAGAGTCCGTGGCCGGCAATCCGACCAAGCAGGTTTTTCTGACCTCGCACCGGCCCGTCCGGGTCGCCGGGCGCAATTTCCTGATCTCGAGTTCGACCGACATCAGCGAGCAGAAGGCGTTCGAGGACCACCTGTTCCGTTCCGCCTATTACGACGAGCTGACCGGTCTGCCGACGCGGCGCGTGATCGAGCATCGCGTCGACAGCCTGCTGAAATACGACAACGGTCAGGGCCGCTTCGCACTGGCGTTTCTCGACGTCGACAATTTCAAGCACATCAACGACTATTACGGACACACCGTCGGCGACGCGCTGCTGGCGGAGATCGCCAAGCGGCTGGGACTGGACCTGCGCGAATCCGACATCCTGTCGCGCATCAGCGGCGACGAGTTCGTGCTGCTGCTCAACCCGGTCGAGAGCGTCGCCGAGGTCGAGGAGTTCATCCACTTCATCCTGCAGCGGCTGAAGGCGCCGTTCTTCATCGATCAATCCGAAATCTTCGCCTCGACCTCGATCGGCGTCAGCCTCTATCCCGAACATGGCCGCAGCTACGAAGTGCTGCGCCAGAACGCCGACATCGCGATGTACCGCGTGAAGAACGACAGCAAGGGCGACGCGGCGTTCTTCGACGCCAGCATGGAGCGCGAAGCGCTGGCGCGCATGAAGATCGAGCAGTCGTTGCGGCTGGCGATCCTTGAAAAGCGCTTCTGCTGCGCCTTCCAGCCCAAGGTCGATATCCGGACCCAGGCGGTCACGGGCGTCGAGGCGCTGGTGCGCCTGCGCGACGACGACGGGGTAATTCAGGCCCCCAGCACCTTCATCAATCTCGCCACCGAACTCGGCCTGATCGACGAGCTGACGCATCTCGTGCTGGCGGAAATCGTCAAATCGATCGACCTGATCAACGAGACCTTCGGCGCCGACACCACGATCAGCATCAACGTCGCCGCCAAGCAGGCCGGCAATCCCGACTTCATGCGGCCGTTCGCCGAGGCGCTCGAGGCGACCGGATTTCCGCAGCGCTTCATGATCGAGGTCACGGAAGACGCCTTCGTCACCAAGACGCATATCCAGGACGAGATCCTGCCGATCTTCCGCAAGCTCGGCGTCAAGATCTCGATCGACGATTTCGGCATCGGCTACTCGTCGCTGTCGGCGCTCGCCGACATCACCGCCGACGAGATCAAGATCGACCGATCCTTCATCACCGACATCCACAAGCGTCCGCGCAGCCAGGGCATCCTGCGGGCCATCGAGTCCCTGAGCGAAGCGCTCGGCATGACCGTGATCGCCGAGGGGCTCGAAAGCTTCGAGGAGCTTGCCTACCTGCAAGCCGCGACCAAGATCCGCTACGCCCAGGGCTATTACTTCTCGAAGCCGATCTTCCTCGAAGACCTCAGGTCGTCGGCCCCGCGCGCCAGCGAGGCACGCGGCAGCATCACCAACCGCCCGGCGCCGGAGACCCGCGCCGCCTACTCGCGCGGCGGCTATCGTCGCTAGAAGATAAGCGCCCGTCACCGACGAGCGCTTTATCTCCGCCGACCAGGACAGCGGAAGCCGTTGAATACCGCTTCGTCCGGCGGCCGCGCCCAAAGGACCTGCAATTAAGCTTTAGGTAACCGGTTTTCCTAACCGCTTATGACATTTGCGCATCGTATGTGTGTCCCAGGGGAAAGGGAGAATGCGCGGTCTGTTTCACCACCTGCAAGGCATGAAGGCCCGAACCGCAGCCACCGGCCGGCACCTTGCCGCGACGATCCGGGGGCCGGTGCTGTGGCTGACGCTTTGCGGCGGTCTATTGGTCGCGGCGATCTTCCTCGGCACCATCATGATGGCCGGCGAATTCCGTGAGCGCGCGCTTGTCAACAGCGAGCGCGAGCTGGAGAACACCGTCCTGCTGCTCGCCCGGCACTTCGACCAGCAGTTCGAGGATTCCGACACCCTCGCCGACGATGTGATCTCGCGGTTGCAGATTTCGGGCATTGCCTCCGAGAGGGAATTCCGCGACCGCGTCGCAAGCCCCGAAGCGCACGAGATCCTGAGATCCAAGGCCGGCGTGCTGTCCTATCTCGGCGACATCTCGATCTTCGATTCCAACGGCGACATGATCAACTGGTCGCGGCCGCTGCCCGTACCCGGGCTCAACATTTCCGAGCGCGGCTACTTCAAGAGCTTCAAGTTCGACACGCGCTCGCCGTCGATCCTGACCGAATCGGTTCGCAGCTACATCAACGGCAATCTGAACTCCGTCATCGCCCACCGGCTGCGCGGCGAGGACGGCAGCTTCCTCGGCGTGATGACGCGGCGGATCAACCCGGCCAATTACGAAAGATTCTTCGCTTCCGTCGCGCTCGGCAGCGGTGCCGCGATCTCGATGTTTCATGCAGACGGGACGCTGCTGGCGCGGCATCCGCGTGTCGACGAATTGATCGGCGCGAATTTCTCGACGGCGCCGCTGCTGCAGCGCGTCCGCGAAAGCGGCACCCGGCAGACGCTGCGGGTGCGGAGTCAGATCGACCAGACCGACAGATTGGGATCGGCGGCCCCGCTCGCGCATTATTCGGGCGTGGTGGTCGCAACCAACGCGGTGACCGCGGCCCTTGCCGACTGGCGCGAGCAAACCAGGCTCCTTGTCCTGGCGGCGACGCTGTCGGCGGCAGTGATCGCCTTGACGCTATTCCTGATCATCCGGCAGATCACCCGGCAAAACCGCCAGGCGCAGCAACGGCTGGAAGCGGAACGAAGCCGTCTCGACACCGCGCTGAACAACATGATCCAGGGTCTGGTCACGTTCGATGCCGCGGCGCGAATTGTCACCTTCAACCGGCGCTATATCGAAATGCACGGTCTGTCGACTGACATCGTGAAGGCGGGCTGCCATTTCCGCGACCTGATGCAGCATCGCAAGGACAACGGATCGTTCGACGGCGACGTCGACGCGCTCTGCTCCCTTGTCTTGGAAAACGTCGCGCGCGGTCAGGTCACCCACAGCGTCATGCAGCGCCGGGACGGTCGCGCTTTCCTCGCCGTCAGCAGGCCACTCGCGGATGGCGGCTGGGTCGCCACCATGGAAGACATCACCGAGCGGCGCAATCTGGAGCAGGAGCGTGACCGCAACTACGCCTTCCTGAGCCAGATCATCGATCACATCCCCTCGCAGATCACCGTGAAGGACGTGCACGACCGCCGCTATCTCCTGGTCAACCGCGTGGCGGAAGCCCAGTTCGGCGTTTCGCGCGACCTGATCATCGGCAAGACGGCCGAGGATATCTTTCCGGAAGCCGCCGCCGCGATCATCTCCGCCGATGAGGAGAAGACGCTGCAGTCTCCCGACGGCTTGTTCAAGGACGAGCATGTCTGGGAAACCCCGGGGCTGGGCCCGCGCTACATCACGTCCAAGCGGCTCGGCATCCGCAATACGGCGGGACAGGCGCGCTACATCATCAACGTCGTCGACGATGTCACCGAGCGCCGGCTCGCCAACGACAGGATCGCGCATCTGGCGCATTACGATGCGCTGACCGACCTCCCGAACCGGGTGCTGTTCCGCGAGCAGATCGAGCGCGCGCTGCGCAAGGCGACGGAGGGCGAGCAGTTCGCCCTGCTCTACATCGACATCGACGAGTTCAAGGGCATCAACGATTCACTCGGACATCATGTCGGCGACGAACTCTTGAAGGCGGTGGCAGCCTGCCTCAAGGGTTGCGCCAAGCCGGGCGATCTGATCGCGCGCCTCGGCGGCGATGAATTTGCGGTGATCCAGACCGCGATCAACGGCCGCCGCGACGTCGAGGAATTCGTCACCCGCATTTACGAGGCGATCCGCCACCCCTACCGGTGCCTCGGCCATCAGCTTTCGACCGATGCCAGCATCGGCATCGCGCTGGCGCCGGAGGACGGCACCGAGCTCGACCAGCTCATCAAGCATGCCGACCTTGCGATGTACGCAGCCAAGGCCGAGGGACGCCGCACCCATCGCTTCTTCGAGCCCGCCATGGACGCCCGCGCCCAGGCGCGGCTCACCATGGAGCAGGACCTGCGGCAGGCGCTGTCGGACGGCCGCTTCGAACTTCACTATCAGCCGCTGCTCGACCTCAGCAGCGGCGAGGTGACCGGCTGCGAGGCGCTGCTGCGCTGGCGCCATCCCGAACGCGGCATGATCTCGCCCGCCGAATTCATCCCGGTCGCGGAGGATACCGGCCTGATCAACGAGATCGGCGACTGGGTGATGCAAACGGCCTGCGCGGAAGCGGCAACCTGGCCGTCGGGGGTCCGGATCGCCGTCAACGTTTCGCCGATCCAGTTGAAGTCGCCGACGCTGGCCCTGCGGATCACCGGCGCGCTCGCCGCCTCCGGCCTTGCGCCCGACCGCCTCGAGATCGAAATCACCGAGGCGGTGCTGATCCATGACGATGAAAGCGCGCTGGCGATCCTGCATCAGCTTCGCGCCATCGGCGTGCGCATCGCACTCGACGATTTCGGCACCGGCTTCTCCTCGCTCAGCTATCTGAAGCGCTTCCCGTTCGACAAGATCAAGATCGACCGCTGCTTCATCAGCGACATCGAGGTCGACGGCTCGGCGGCGATCGTGCAGGCGGTGGTGAACATCGCGGCCGCCCGCAACATGACGACCACGGGCGAGGGCGTCGAGACCGAGCAGCAGCGCGAGATACTGCGCCAGCTCGGCTGCACCCAGATGCAGGGCTACCTGTTCAGCGCACCGAAGCCGGCCGCCGAGGCAAGGCGGCTGTTGGGCGTTCGATTGGAACCCGCGACCGCGGTGGCCTGACGCCGCTCCAGCGCGCCGGCATCGAGGATGGCCGCGATCGCCGAACTGCCGCCGGCCTCCAGCGCCGCAATGGCTTGCTTGGCCCAAACGTAGGACGCGTCGAAGATTTCGGTGTGGCGATCGAAGTCCGTCACCTCGATGTCCTGCGGAAGCGGCGGCCGCATCACCGTATCGAACGGTCCGGTCGGCAAGGTATCGTAGCGCTGATGCGCGACGAGGCTGCGCCACAGGACGTTCACCGCGCTCGGCGCCGCCGGCAGCAGCTTCTTGCGGAACGGCGTCAGCATGGCGGCGATCAGCTCAAACCTTCCCGGCAGCGACGCATAGTCGACGTCGAACAGCTCCGCCGCCGGCTCGCCGAAATGCACGACCAGATTGGGACCGCTCTTGAGCTGGTGCATCGAGGCCAGCGGCACGTTGTCGATGAGGCAGCCATCGACCAGCATCGCGCCATCCGGCGTATAGAACGGCGGCAGCAGCCCGGGGATCGCGCTTGATGCGCGCACCGCCTGCCAGAGCGGCCCGGTGCGGATCAGTTCGAGACTGTGGGTCGAAAGGTTGGTGGCGACGGCCGCGAAGGGCCGCCAGCAATCCTCGATCCGGCAGTCGGGGCCATATTGCTGCGCCAGCGCGCGGTCGAACGCCTTGTGATCCAGCAGCGAGTAGCGCGGCCAGGTCGGCCGGCGAAAGCTCCGGCTCTTGACGAATATCTCGTGCGTGCCGCGCTCGAGATGCTCGGCTTCGAGATTCTTGGCAAAGCCGGCCACCATGGCGGAGCCGACACTGGTGCCGACGAAGATGTCGAACATCACACCGCGTTCGCGAAACGCCTTGTAGATTCCGACATGCGCGGTGCCGAAACTGCCGCCGCCGGCGGCGACGAAGCCGACCGCCCGGCCGCACAAAAAGCGGACCAGGCTGTCGATATCGACCTGGTCCTCCAGCGCAACATGGTGATGCATGAAGGAAGGCAGCCGGGCGAGCCAGGTGGCGGTCCCCGAAACCGCGCCGCTGCGCTTGTCGTGAATGCGGACGAGGCGCCTTGCCGGGATCGCATGAACCTCGCAGGCAAAAGCCTCGATTTCAGTCAGTGCGGCCGCCGGAGCTTCACCGCGGCAGGCGAACACCACCATGTCGGCCTGCCGGATCGCCTTGCGCGCCCAGGGCGAGGACTCATGGCCGCCGAGATAGACCACCAGCGGCGCGGTGTGCTCGAGCTTGTTGAGCCATTCGGTGACCTCGTGCGCATCCAGCGCGCGTCCGGGAAAAGTTGCCTGCAAGCGGGCCACATCGACGATCTCGGCATGGGTCGCAGCCAGCCCCTCGCGCATCCGGCGATCGAACGCGGCAGGCAGCGGCGCGATCCCGCCGCCGATCAGCGCCACGGTCCGCGCCTTCGGCGAGGTGCGGAACGGGGCGATGCGCGCGGTCTCCCTGGCGAAGCGCTGCGCCAGCGCCGCGAGCAGCGCCTCGACGATCGCGGGGGCCTCGGCGACGAGCTTCTGATAGGCCGGACGCGTCAGCGCCAGCACGCTGGTGTCGCGGATGGCGACCACGTCGGCGGTGCGCGGCACATTGGCGAAGAAGCCGATCTCACCGACCAGCTCGCCGGCCCGAAGCTCGGCGATCGGCTCGATATAGCCGGTCTTGCGCACGGCGAGCGCGCCATGCAGCACCAGGAAAAGCGAATCCGACGGCCCGCCCTGCGCGACCAGCATCTGCCCGCGCACCAGGTCCTGGCGGACCATGGCGCTCAGCGCCTGCAGCCGCTGTTCGGAACTGAGCGTTCGGAACAGCGCGAAGTCCTCCAGCGCGGAGCTCCAGGCCAGGACCGAGCTCGATCCACTCATTTGGCGGCACCCATGTGAAACGCCCGACTTTAGCGCCGGGCACACGACGCCGCGAGCGATATAAAGGCTGCACGCTAGCGCACCGCAGCAATGGAGGCGGCGTCACATGATCGTGCGAATGCACCGCAACATGCACCCGCGCCGCTACGCCGCCCACCGGCCGCGATTGTTCTCGGCCAGGATGGGCCGGATCAGCCGGCCGAAGCGCTCGGCCTCCTCGTCATGCAGATAGCCGGACAGGCAGAAGGAGTGGCAGCCGGCATCGATGAACTGCTGCAGCGTCTCGGCGCACTGCACGGGATTGCCGACGACGGCGATGCCGGCGCCGGGGCGGACCTTGGTGATGCCGGTCCACAAGTGAGGCAGCAGCAGATCGCCATGCTCGCGCGCGAGCTGCTGCACGCGCATGTTGGCTTCCGAGCGGTTGTAGAGCGTCTGCATCTCCTGCTTCTGCCGCTCGGTCGCATGCCGCACCAACTGGTCGGCGGCCTCCCAGGCGTCCGCCTCGTTCTCGCGGCAGATCACCTGCAGCCGCATGCCGAAGCCGATGTCGTTTTCGCGGCCATGCGCGCGCGCCATCTGCCTGATTTCAGAGATATTGGCGGCGATCTTGTCCGGCAGGTCGCCCCAGAACAAATGCACATCGGAATGTTTCGCCGACAATTCCCAAGCCTGGCGCGAGCCGCCGCCGAGATAGAACTTTGGAAACGGCTGCTGGTGCGGCCGCGGGCGGATATGCGCGCCGGACAATTTGTGAAATTTTCCCTCGAAGTTTAGCGGCCCGCGCGTCGTCCATAGCGCCTTGAGGATCGAGACTTCCTCTTCCATCAGCTCATAGCGCGCTTCCTTCGGGTAGCGCACGCCCTCGCCTTCGACCTCGCTCTCGTTCTGCCCGGCGATCAGATTGATGCAGATGCGCCCGCCCGACATCTGGTCGAAGGTCGAGATCATCTTGGCGAGCAGCACCGGGTTGATGTAGCCCGGCCGCGCCGCGATCAGCGGCTTGATGGAGGAGGAGCGCGCCGCCATGAACGCGCCCGTGATCCACGCCTCCCAGCACACCGAGCCGACCGGGATCAGGAGATATTCGAAGCCGGCCTTTTCCGCCGCCTGCACGACGCGGTCGCACAGTTCGGGCGAGCCCGGAATCTGCGCTTCCATCAGGCCATAGGCCGTGGTGTCGCCATGCGTGGGCAGATACCAGCCGAATTCGAGTGGACGCATGACGTTTCTCCTCATCGACGCTTGTTGCCTGGTCGTTAGGCAGACGATTTTAGCTGCTGCGAGGCGCACGGCAATCGGGGTTCCCACAAGCAGGCGGATTTTCGATTTCAATCGCGCGGCCGGCAAGCTAGAGTCTTGGCCATGTCTCCGGTCTCGCTGCTGCTCAACATCATCTGGATCGTTCTCGGCGGCGCCTGGATGGCGTTCGGCTGGCTGGTCGCCGCCGTCGTGATGGCGATCACGATCATCGGCATCCCCTGGGCGCGGGCCGCGTTCAACATCGCGGCCTATACCTTATTCCCGTTCGGCTTCACCGCGGTCTCGCGCGACGCCTATACCGGCCAGGAGGATATCGGCACCGGGCCGCTCGGGGTGATCGGCAACATCATCTGGCTGGTGCTGGCGGGATGGTGGCTGGCGCTCGGCCATGTGGTCACGGCGGTCGTGCTGGCCGTGACCATCATCGGCATTCCCTTTGCCTGGGCACACCTGAAACTTGCCGGCATCGCGCTGTGGCCGATCGGCAAGATCATCGTTCCCACGAATTAGGCTCGCCGGGCTATCCCGGGGCCGCCACTTCCGCCGGCTTCAGCCTTTCGAACTCGGCGTCGCTGATCTCGGTCTGCGCGACCAGCACGCTGCAGCGCAGGCGCTTGACGAGATAGCTGCCGATCGAGCCGAACCAGCGCGCCAGCGCCCCCTGCGGGCGATGGCCGACCACGACGAGATGTGCGCCGATTTCCTCGGCCACCTCGGCGATTTTCTGGCCGGCATCGCCGACCTCGAGCCGCGCGGTCGGCGTAAAGCCCAGCGCCTTCAGCCGCTCGGTGCCCTCGTTCAGGATGGCCTTGTAGTCCTCGGTCTGCAGCTCGATCGGGATCGTGAGCCCGGCCTCCGGCGTCATGATCGAGGAAACCTCGACGACGGCGAGCAAGAAAACCTCGGAACGGCAGAGTTGTGCGAGCTTTGCGCCCTCCCGCAACGCGCGCCGCCCTTCGACCGAACCGTCATAGGCGAGAAGAACCTTCTTATACATCGGACGTCCCCATCCATGGTTCAACGCGCCAAGACTAGCACCAATTGGCTGGAACGGATCGGAATTTTGCGCCGGAAACGCTGCCTTCATCATGCCACCTTCGTCTCCTCACCCCAGAGGGCCGGTGGCCCCTGCCCCGGCCAACCCGGGTCACTTGCCAAGTCCGCGCCCAGCCCGCGCTCGATCGGGGCGGCGTTCAAGAGGTCGGAAATGTTCGGAAGTCGGAACGCGCAGGCCGAAGACTTCAAAATGGAGATTTACGGCTGAGCGGCTTAGGCAGAGGCTTACAAAGAAGCGCTCCAACAACCGACGACCTCCAGCACACAAAGAACCAGCCGTTACGGAGAACCGGACTTGGCAAAACCCGGATACGATATCATCGGGGACATCCATGGTCATGCCGATCCCTTGAAGCGGCTTCTGGCCAAGCTCGACTACGCGGAGATCGGAGGCGCGTTCCGGCATCCGGAAAGAAGGGTGATCTTTGTTGGTGACTTTGTTGATCGCGGGCCTGAGCAGCGAACAGTTCTCGGTCTCGCCCGTTCGATGTGCGAGGCGGGATCGGCGCATGCCGTACTGGGCAATCACGAGTTCAACGCGATCGGATGGGCGGAACGAAATGGTGACGGCGATTTCCTCCGGCCTCATTCCGTGAAGAACGAACGCCAGCATGCGGAGTTTCTTCGTCAGCTCGGAGCTGGATCATCGGATCATGATGAGGCTTTACGCTGGTTTCGAACTTTGCCTGTCTGGCTGGAGCTCCCGGACCTTTGTGTTGTTCATGCATGCTGGCACGAACCGTCGCGAGCAGCTCTATTACCCTTTTTGGATGAGCGCGGCTGCTTGACCCAGGCAGGGCTTCACGAGAGCTATCGCCGGGATTCGGAGGCCCATGCCGCCGTCGAAATACTCCTGAAGGGCCCTGAACAACGCCTGCCCGGCGGCATCCATTTTTTCGACAAGGACGGGCACAAGCGTGAAGAGGTTCGCCTCCGCTGGTGGGATCCGGACGCAACGACATTTCGAAAATCCGCTCTCGGCATGAATGGCCGAGAAGACGAACTGCCCGATTCAGCCCTGCCCAGAGATTTCCGATACGCCGGAAACAAGCCTGTGTTCTTCGGCCATTATTGGCTGAGTGGAACCCCGATCCTCACCGCTTCGAATGCGGCGTGCCTCGACTTCAGCGTCGCCAAGAGAGGCTATCTGACCGCTTATCGGTGGTCTGGAGAGGCCTGTCTGTCGGAGGAGAACCTGGTTTCGGTTGCGGCATAGGAAAGGCAATCGTTGCCGAGCAGCGATTTGGGCCGTCACAGTCCCCGCGCGGGCGGCAAATGCTTTTTCTGGCGCACCCCACACGTTTCGAGCATGTGATCTTTGCCGATGGGGCCTTTGCTCCTACCCCTCTTCGGCCCTTAACTGGCCGTTGCCCCTGCCCGGCCAATCGGCTAAATGAAGCGGCGAAGCACCCGTAGCTCAGCTGGATAGAGCGTTGCCCTCCGAAGGCAAAGGTCACACGTTCGAATCGTGTCGGGTGCGCCACTTCGGTACAAAACTGGGCACTCCAAAACCTGCCGATTTTGCGCTTTCAGCGACGACGAGCGTCTGCAGAAGCGCGCTTTTCGATCCCATGATGCGCAGTTCTTTCTGATCGACTTCGACCCGTTGGGCGAGCGCGCGGAGGCGAGCGCGGCGGTAGCCGCCATCGGTCCGCATGCGCTTGCGGGCTGTCCTGGCAAATGTCTTCAGGGTGTCCGGGGATCGTCGGGCCCGCGCGTTCGATCGCATCCTCGGCCCTCTCTGCGTCTAGGCGGGCCTGGTCGCGCGTTGCCTTCAGTTCGCCGATGCGGTCCAAGACCGCCATCCGGACAAATATCAGGACAAGCAGGACGCAAGCAGGTTCGGCGTGGATTTGGCGCAGTTGATATGCGGGTTCTCTGTCGAGCGCAGGTGCAGCTCATGTCTCTAGGCGATGAAGCGCGCCAACTGGGTTAGCGTTGGTTGTTCATCACCGGTGCAGCGGTCACTCATAGTTGGCAATTCTCAAGCGACGCCATTCCTGGGCCTCTCCGGAGGCGAGATCGAATCCCATTTCGACCGCGAAGGTAACCTTCACGATCCCCTCGTATTTTGAAACGCGGACGAACGGTGGTGATGTACGTTTCTGCGGTGGTTCCGGATCAAGGCAGGGACTGCAGAAGCCATCCGTTGCCAGCTCGATATAGCCAAAGCGCTCATCGCGAGTGACAATACCTTGTTGCACGCGGCTCAAGTCAAGATACTGGACTTTCCAGGAACTGTCGTCGCCCCAGTAACAGCCCCAGACGAAACCAAAATCGCCGACTGGCCATTCGTGATCCGCCGTCCAGTATTTGCTGCCTGGGATAGCGGTTTCGTCGTGCACGTCCTGCCAATCAGGCACGTAGAAACCAACGGGACAGAATCCGCCGCCCTTAGGCTCGCGAGCTTCCTCAGCGATGACCTCCCCGGAGGTCAGGTCCAACACGGCCGTCGCGGCGTAATCGCGGGAGATCAAAGCGAGTTCGCGACCTTCTTGACGAAAGGGTTCAAAAGTCTGGAGCATCGCGTAATTGCGCTCATATCGACAAACCTTTTCCGCGTCCCCAACCGGTACGTTGCGGCGAAATACATCGACGAGGGTCGAGTTCCATGTCCCCGGTCTGGTTTTCGCAGTGAGCTTGACAAAGTACTTGTCCCGGGGGGCAGGGCGGGTGGGGACTTCAAAGTCAGTCTCGACCACCACTTCGCGGATGATAAAACCGCTGTTGTGATGCTGTTCAGCCCAATTTCGCCCGTTCACCTCTCGAGCCTTGAGCTTCGCGATCTCCGCCTCGGCTTCGAAAACGGTCCGGAACGCTCCAAGATATACATCTTCATCGCGCCCGGCGTGGACACCGTACACATGATAGACGACGTCGCCACGCATCAGCGGTCCACTCCTTTGCGGGAATCGAACGTGACATCCCTGCGCGCATGCTGGGCGCACTTCCGTCACACGCCTACTCCCGCGGACGAATCCCTCGAAGTTGGTCGTGGAAGCGCGCGAACAAAGTCTTAGCTTGCGGTATCATGTATTCCAAGGCCGCGGATCGCACTCTGGTGTCTAAAACCGGCCCTTCGCGCCTATTTGGGAGGCTGATCGAGATTGTCGCTATTGAGGGGAAAGCGGACCACCCCGCAACATCGGGGGATTCACGACGCGTAGTGCTAAATGGCAGGGCATCGCAGACTTGCCAATTGGATCGCATTGCGGGCTGCGGCATCATAGGGGAATCGCGAGGGAGTAGTGCCCATCTTCATCGGCCGTGGTGCGCCACGACCGATGAAGATGGGCGATCTTGCTTCGCGGTGACACTCGACTGCCGCAGCGCGCTCGAGTTGACAATTCTGCGACAGCCCGGGGCTTCACTCCGTCAGGCTGTGCTGCCGCCCGCCTCGAAATAGTCTGGAGACCCCTATCTACAGCGCTCGACGCACCGCGGCGCCGTCGACCGGGATCGCCGCGCCATTGATGTAGCGGGCGAGTGGAGAGGCCAGGAAGGCGGCGAGATAGCCGATATCGTAGGGCTCACCGAAATGGCCGGCAGGGATGTTCGCCTTGATGTAGTCGGCCCGCGACTGCTCGGTCGGATGCAACCTTGATATCTGCGCCGAATTGATCCGCCCGGGCGCGATCGTGTTGACCGTGATTTCGTACGGCGCGAGTTCGGACGCCAGCGTGCGCGACCAGCTCACCAGCGCCGCCTTGGCGGGGGCCGCAGCATTTAGTTTCGGCGCAACCAGGGTCCCGGAAATGCTGATGATCCGTCCCCAGCGCCTAGCCTTCATCGCGGGAATGATAAGATCGGTCAGCCGTCGCGCCGCCGTGAAGTTGAGCGCGAACGACTCGTCCCAAACGTCATCATCCGCTTCGCCGGCGATCGGCCTCGCCCCGCCGGCGTTATTGACGAGGATGTCGATGCGACCACCGAGTGCCGCCGCGGCGCCGGCCGCGATCTGGGCTGGCCCGTCCCTGGCGACGATGTCCCCAACGACGGTCGCGGGGCGTCCGCCGGCGCAAGAGGCGAGCGCATCCGCAACTTTTTCGAGTGTCGCCGCCGTTCGCCCGCTAATGGCAACCCGCACGCCCGCCTCGGCGAGCGCTTCCGCCACACCGCTTCCAATGCCACCGCTTGCGGCCGTCACAAGCGCGGTTTTCCCGGCAAGTTTGAGATCCATTTATCCCTCCGATCCCTGTCGGGTTGTTGCATTGAGCTGTTATGCCGCAACTAGCCATATGATGATAGCGAGCTCCAAGGCGGCGCACACCGATACGCGATGAGCGTAATAGACTTGAAACCCAGGCGGCAACGCCGATATCCAGATCACAGCGACCCGCCAGACATCGCCAGAGGTGACGCAGCCGTGCCCGACCCCCGCGATTTCCACACCCCGCAACCGTCCTACAGCAAGGAAGATCTGCTCAAATCGAGCGAAGGCGGCTATTTCGGGCCGGGCAACGCCCAGCTGCCGGCGCCGCCGATGCTGATGATGGACCGGATTGTCGAGCTCAGTGTGGACGGCGGCGAATTCGGCAAGGGCCACGTCATCGGCGAGCTCGATATCAAGCCTGACTCATGGTTTTTCAATTGTTACTTTGCGGGCGATCCGGTGATGCCGGGCAGCCTCGGACTCGACGCCATGTGGCAGGTGATCGGCTATTGGCTCGGCTGGTCGGGCTCAGCGGGCAAGGGCCGCGCGGTCGGCGTCGGCGAGATCGAATTGCAGGGCGGCGTCACGCCGGATACACGGTGCGTCCGCTATGAGGTCAGCATGCGCCAGGTCAGGCGCGGCAAGCTGGCGGTCGCCATTGCGAACGGCCGTGTCTTTGCCGATGACGTCTGTGTTTGTTTCGCGAGGGATTTGAGAGTCGGGCTGATCGCGTCTGCGGGCTGACAGGCTGGCCGGGAGGCGGGCTGGAATGTGCGGCTCCCGGCGTTCGATCGGATCGCCGCCGATAGCGTGACCGATCGTTACCATCCGGGGCGGCGAAGGTAGACAGACCTCACCCCCGCCGGCCGAAATTTCGTTAACCCAAGACGCACCGTTTCCGGCGGGCCGGTCGTCAGTTCATGGTGTAGCTGGCGGCAGGCGCGTTGCCGGAAGCGGCGTTGCAGAATGCCTCGAAATAGGCTTCCAGCTCGGCGACGGCGCGGTGTTCCCACTCGCTGGCCTGGGCCAGCAGGGAACCGCTATGTAGCGGCCGGTAGGCCGCAGTCTGGCGGCACAATGAAGCGATGGTGCGGTAGCGGCGAACGTTTTCCATGATGGCCAGGCCGTTCATGTCTGGATCTCCCCATTTCTTTCCCGGAGACGAACTTGCGACAGAACGATTTTCGATTGGTTAGCGCGACGGAGAGACAATGCGCTTGGTTTCCCAACTGTTGATGGCGGGCGGATAGCGCACGCGCCTGGTGCAGTCTGCCCGGAACTCACTCATCCACGCGAGCCTTCTGCGGCGACGTCGAAGATGTGCCGTTTGCACAGATGACGTCCTGCGCAGCGCTCCGCTCCTGTGCGACGGCTGGAAGCAACATCGTGCAGGCACAGTAAGCCAGCCCGATTCCGAGCAGCGATGCGGACGAGATCGCGGCGACGGATTGCAGGGTCACGGACCGTGCTCGCGGCGAAGAGCGCGGCCTGTCGGCGGTGACGAGCGGCATGTGGCTGGAAATCGGCACGGCCCATTGTCCCCAATGAAGAATGACGGCTTCGAAGTTCAAGCCGCCGCTGACAGCGGCGGCGCGGTGTTTCAATCCCCCTTGAGTCAGCGCCTCGCCCGCCTTTCGGCGCAGCCGCATGACCGTGTTAATGGTGCTTGTGCGAGATACCGTTGACGCCGCTGACGGCGGCTCCGGCGTTTTCCTCGACGTTGTAGATGATGTCGACCGACCCGGCCTTCTCGAACGTCAGCGTACCCTTGATCTTCTGGCCGACCTGCAGCGGCTCCTTGAGGCCGAGCAGCACGATGCGAAGCGCGCCGGGCTTGAGCTCCACGGTCTTGCCGGGCTTGATCTCGATGCCGTTGGCGACCGGGCGCGTCTTCGCCATGCCGTCGACGTCGACGATCTCGTGCACCTCGATCTGGCTCGCGACCGGCGAGGTGCCGCCGATCAGGCGGTCCGCCGTCTTGCCCTTGTTGGTGATGGTGAGGTAGCCGCCCGCGATGTTGGCTTCCTTCGGGGTCGGGCGCGACCAGGGATGACCGATGTCGATCGCGCCGATCTTGTACTCGTGCGCCGCGGCGCTGGTCGCGGCGAATGTAGCCGCAGCAACAGATGCAACGAAGACTCTAAATACAGTTGTCATGCCGTCCACTCCGATACTCATACTCACGCTGGACAGAAAGGCATGTAGAGAAACAATCGGACGCGATTACGGCCACTGCCGGACGTGATTGCGGCCGCCGCATCGCGTCACGAAAATCGGTCCCCACGGCCGGTACGGCAAGCCGCTCCAGCTTCGCCATTCGCCGACCACGCGATGGCCACAGAGTTGTCGCGCCCGCGTTGGCTGCTTCGCTTTTCCGCTTTGCTTCCGTCGCGAGCGGGCCGCGCTTCTCGCACGATCCAGTCAATCTGGCGCCCGATTGCGATGGCTAATCGGCAGGCGGTGAGTACAGGGGGCGTATGTGTGTGCGTATCTTAGGCGGCCCACGGCCGGCATCTTTTTTTCATCGATAATGCTTTTCCTCGCTGCTCCCGCCGAAGCGCATCATCCCGGCGGTGGCGGCAACACCGGCAGCGGCGGCGCCATCAACACCATCTCGGCCGATACGCTTGCCGAAGGAATGTTCGCTGCATCGATCCGCTACGAATTCATCCGGCTCGGCCAGCTCAGTGACACCGACCTGCTCGCCGCGGCAAACCGCGGCACGCACGCGCATTCGCTCCGCTCGATCGACGCCATGTCGCTCTCGGTCGCCTACGGCATCACCAACGACCTGACCCTCGCCGTCCGCGCATCCGGCGTCCGCCGCTCGGACATCCGCGAGCCAGGCGAGGACATGCTCAGCGGCGGCCACATGGGCATGATGAATTCAAGCGAGATGAGCAGCCTGATGAGCGCCGACGGCATCAACCGGCGCGGCAACTCCGCCGGCTTCGGCGACGTGACCATGCTGGGGCAGTATCGCTTCCACAACAACGCGCAGACCGGAACGTCCGCCGCCGTGCTGTTCGGCTTCAAGGCGCCGACCGGCAGCACCAGCCAGCGCGACAATTTCGGCCAGCTCTTCCAGGCCGAATTTCAGCCGGGCTCTGGCTCATGGGACGGCCTGATCGGCGCCGCCTTCACCAAACGCACGGGACGCTGGGCGTTCGACGTGAGCGGCCTCTATTATCTAATCAGCAACGGCACGCAGAACACCAATCTCGGCGACCGCTTCCTGTTCGGCACCGCGGTGTCGTACCGCCTGGTCGGCCCCGTCGGCTCGGCGAAAGAGGTGGAGCTGCATGATTACTGCATGCAGCCGCGCAACCAGCTGCAGGAGCACTGCCTCTACCACGCCAACCACGACCACAGCGACATGAAGAAGACGCCCTATACGCTCGACCTCGTGCTTGAGCTCAACGGCGAATGGCATGACAAGCAGCGCATCGCCGGCATTGCCGATCCCAATTCCGGCGGCACCACCGTCTACCTGTCGCCCGGTGTCCGCGTCGGCTTCGATCGCTTTTCGAGCTTCGTGTCGTTCGGCGTGCCTGTCATCAACCAGCACAATGGCGTTCAATCCAAGCCGGATTACCGGATCCTCACCGGGATCGGCGCGCGGCTGAATTGAGACGCTGTGGTTGCGTGCTCCACCTCCCCCGTCATGGCCGGGCTCGTCCCGGCCATCCACGTTCAAGAGAGCAAGGACGTGGATGCCCGGGACAAGCCCGGGCATGACGACCTAGTTTGCGCCAGCCCCGTTAGGCCGCGCGGATATTACCGAGGAATTTGCCGGTTTCGGTCTCGAGCTGCTCGGATTGCGAGGTGAGCTGGGCGGCGGCATTCAACACGAGGGTTGCGGAAGCATCGACCTGGCTTGAGGCCTCGCGGACGCCGGCGATGTTCTGCATCACTTCCTGCGCGCCCTGCGCCGCCTGCTGAACGCTGCGGGCAATCTCCCGCGTCGCGGCGCCCTGCTCCTCGACGGCCGCAGCAATCGAGCCGGTGATTTCGTTCATCTGCCCGATCGTGGTGCCGATCTCGCGGATCGCGTTGACGGTCGAGCCGGTCGCATCGCGAATTTCCTGGATCTGGCTGGTGATCTCGTCGGTCGCTTTCGCCGTCTGCGACGACAGCGCCTTGACCTCGTTGGCGACGACGGCGAAGCCGCGGCCGGCCTCGCCCGCCCGGGCAGCCTCGATGGTGGCGTTGAGCGCCAGCAGGTTCGTCTGTCCCGCGATGTTCTGGATCAGCGCCATGACCTCGCCGATCTTCTGCGAGGCCTCGACCAGGCGGCCGACCATGGCCTCGGTCCTGTCGGCCTGCCCAACCGCGTTCTGGGCGATGGACGAGGACTGGGTGACCTGCCGCGCGATCTCCTGGATCGAGGACGACAGCTCCTCCGCCGAGGCGGCAACGGTCTGGACGTTCGTGGCCGTCGTCTCGGCGGCGGCCGCAACCCTCGCGCTCTGATCGGTGGTGCCGATCGCGACCTTGGACATCGAGGAAGCCGAATTCTGCAGCTCGTCAGCGGCAGTGGCGGTGCCGCGGATCACGCCGCCGATGCTGCGCTCGAAATCGTCGGCAATGCGCGACAGCACCGACTGCCGCTCCTCGGCGGAACGCGTCTTCATCGCTTCCTGCGCGGTGCGGAGCTGCGTGGTCTCGACCAGATGATCCCTGAAAACCTGGAGGCTGCGCGCAATCCGGCCGACTTCGTTGGTCTGGTCGACGAACGGAATTTCGGCTGCCAGGTTGCCCTTGGCCAGTTCGTCCATCGCCGCACAGGTCCTGTTGAGCGGAACGACCACGCCGCGGCCGAGCCAGAACGCCACCAGCGCCGCAAGGGTCAGGCCGGCGAGGCCCGCGACACCGGCCCACATCATCCGGCGGAACACCACGGCATCGATATCGTCGACATAGGCGCCCGCCTGCAGCGCGAGCATCTTGTCGCCAGCGCCAAAGGCGCCGACATACGAGACCTTGCGCAGCTCAGCGCCGCCAGCCGACCGGGGCGCCAGATATTCGACAAAGCCGCCGCCACTGCGCGCGGTCTGCACGATGTCCTGGATCAACAGCTTGCCGCTCTTGTCCTTGAACTCCCAGCGGTTGACGTTGATGTATTTCGGGTTGGCATGCACATAGGTGACGCCGGCGTCGGTGCTTCCGGTACCGTAGACGCCGATATAGTCGGAATATTCGCCCCAGCGCATGGCGCTGATCGAGACAAAGGCCATCTGGCGCGCCTGGTCGGCTGTGATCCGGCCGGCCTTGGCCTCGCCTTCATAATGGGCAAGGATCTTTATCGAGGCTTCGACGAGGTCGCGGACCGTGGTGCGCCGCTCTTCCAGCACTGCATCGCGCAGCACCAGAATCTGCAGGGCGGAGACCGCAACGAGCACGATCGTCAGCGCGGCAATGATCATCGCAAAACGCTGATAGACGGTGAGGTTGCGCATGCTGTTCTCTTCCTGTTGGTTGAGAATGCGTACCAATACAACGTTAATCGATTGTTATCGGGTTGCAGCGATGCCCGCGGCATCCGATTGCGAGAATCGGCGCTTGAAATGACCGCGCCGCGGCGACACAATGGCGCTTTCCTTAAACCGACGCGCCCACGATCCCCGCACCGAACGGAATCGCATGGTGCGGCAAGAGTGGACCAGAATGGCTGAAGCCGATCTCGACATTGTCATCCGGCAAATCGCAAAAACACAGAATAAGAGCCTGATTGCCGCCGTGAAGAAGCGGCGCGACCAGATCATGGCCCGTGCGGCCAAGGCAAAGGACAAGGAGACGCGGGACCGATTCCGGCTGATCGCCAGGAGCACGATGGAGCTCGGCACCGCCGCGGCGAGGCGGCTGCACAATTCAGCGGAAATCGCCGCCGACAGCTACGCCCGCGCCATCAGGAACGCCGCCGAGGAAGCCGCAGCGGCTGCAAAGAAGCCCGCGAAGAAGGCGACTAAGACGAAAGAAGCATAAGAAACTTCGGCAATCGGGGTCTCCGCATCGTCATGGCCGGGCTTGTCCCGGACATGACGAGCTTTTCTGGACGGCCTCAGACGTCCGTAACGCCCAGCAGCTTCCTCAGCTTCTGCACCGCGCTGTCGGGCGTGGTGAGAACCGGCCGCCCGGTCGCCTCGGCGACCTCGGCGGCGGCCGGCGCCAGGCTATACTGGGCGAGCGCAATCAGGTCGCAGTCGCGCAGGTCCTTCGAGGCTTCCACCACCAGGCGGTCGTGGGTCGCGCGGTCGCCGCGATCGAGCGCGGCCATCGCGCCTTCCGCCAGCTTCGGCACCAGCTCGACCTGCGCCGGAAACTCCGGCGGCATCGAAACCAGTGTCGGCGGAAACGTCGACAGCAAGCCGATCTTCTTGCCCCGCGCGACCGCCTGCTCGATCATCGCCTCGTTCGGCTTGAGCACCGGCATCGGGGCATGCGCACGCGCCACCGCCTCGATGCAGGGGCCGAACGCCGAGCAGGTGAACAGGATCGCATCCGCCCCGGTGCCGGCTGCATAGCGTCCGAGCCGCAGGAAGCGCTCGGTCATGGCCCCGGTGAGACCGCCGTCGCGCGCCAGATCGGCGGAGAGGCTGTCGTCGAGCAGGTTCATCAGGCGCGCCTCCGGCCAAAGCCTGGCAAAGGAGGCTTCGATCGGCACAATCGAATGTTTCAGGGCGTGGACCAGGGTGATGCGCATGTGGACCAGTCTCACTGCGGCGCGGCGGGTGTCAACCGGACGCGCCGCAGACTCGTTCTACTTGAACGGCAGGGCGTACATCAGGCCGCCCTTGCTCCAGGTCGCATTGAGGCCGCGATCGAGCTTCAGCGGGCTCGCCTTGCCGACATTGCGCTCGAAGATCTCGCCGTAATTGCCGCCCGCCTTGATCGCCTGCAGCATCCACTTGTTGTCGAGGCCGAGCCGCGATCCGAGGTCGCCCGACGTGCCGAGCAGGCGCTGGATGGCCGGGACGCCGGACGACTTCGCCATCTCGTCGGCATTGGCGGCGGTCACGCCGAGTTCTTCCGCCTCGATCAGGCCGTAGTGCAGCCAGGCGATGATATCGGTCCACGCCTCGTCGCCATTGCGGGTGAAGGGCCCGAGCGGCTCCTTGCTGATGGTCTGCGGCAGCACGGTATAATCGGCGGCGTTCGAGGCCGCCGTGGTGACGGCGCCCGCCAGCGCGGATGCATCCTGGGTCATGGCATCGCAGCGGCCACCGAAAAAGGTCTGGTACATGGTGTCGGTGCGGTCGAACACCAGGGGTTTCCATTCAATGCCGTTGGCGCGGCCGTAATCGCCGAGCGTGACTTCATGGGTGGTGCCCTGGGCGACGCAGACGGTGGCGCCGTTCAGGCCCTTGAGGTCCTTCACGCCGGCATCAGTGCGCACGACGAAACCCTGGCCGTCGTAGAAATTGACCGGACCCTGCCGCAGCCCGAGCGTCGCCCCGCGCAGAAAGGTCTGGGTCGAGTTGCGATAGAGCACATCGATTTCGCCGGATTGCAGCGCGGTGAAGCGGTTCTGCGCCGTGAGCGCGACGTATCGCACCTTCTTGGGGTCGCCGAGCACGCCGGCCGCCAGCGCGCGGCAATAGTCGACGTCGAGACCTTTGTAATTGCCTTGCGAGTCCGGCGTCGAGAACCCGGCAAAACCGATGCTGACGCCGCAGACCAGCATGCCGCGCTGCTTGACCGTATCCAGCGTCCCTGCCTGCGCCATCAGGCACGACGCGGCGAGCAAGCCTGTAGCGATGACAATCCTCTTCATACTGCCCTCCTGCTAGTGACCTACACTCTTCAAGGCGCTGTCGACCGCCTGGCCCAGGCGATCGACGATCAAGTCGATGTCATCTGACGTCGCGATATAGGGCGGCGCGAGCAGCACGTGATCGCCGCTGCGGCCATCGGCGGTTCCGCCCGCGGGATAGCAGCCAAGGCCGCCTTCGAAGGCGATCGCCTTGACACGCTGATGCAGTTTCAGTGCGGGATCGAACGGCGCGCGGGTGGCGCGATCGGCGACAAGCTCGATGGCCTGGAACAGGCCGCGGCCCCTGATGTCGCCGACGTGCCGGTGATTGCCGAAGCGCTCGGTCAGCCGCCGCTCGAGCTGGGCGCCGAGCGTCTTGACGCGGTCGAGCAACTGCTCGTCCTCGATCACGCGCTGGACTTCGAGTGCGGCGGCGCAAGCCATCGGGTGCGCCAGATAGGTGTGGCCGTGCTGGAACGCACCGGAGCCGTCGCGGATCGCATCGACGACGCGCCCGCTCGCCAGCATCGCGCCGATCGGCTGGTAGCCGCCGCCCAATCCCTTCGCGACCGTCTGAATATCGGGCGCAATGCCCTCCTGCTCCCATGCGTGGACCGTGCCGGTGCGGCCCATGCCGCACATCACCTCGTCCAGCATGACGAGCGCACCGTATCGATCGCAGATCTCGCGGACGGCGCGGAAATACCCCTCCGGCGGAGGCACGCAGCCGGCGGTCGCTCCGACGACCGGCTCGGCGATGAATGCCGCCACGTTCTCCGGGCCGAGGCGCTGGAATTCCGCTTCCAGCTCCGCCGCCAGCCGGCCGACGAAATCCACCTCGGATTCGCCGTCGCGTTTTTCGTGATAGGCGAAGGCCGGCGTTACATGGCTGAATGCAGTCGACAGGAGCGGCGCATAGGGCTCGCGGCGCCAGGCGTTGCCGCCGGCCGCCAGCGCCCCCAGCGTATTGCCATGATAGCTCTGGCGCCGTGCGATGAAATGCCGGCGCTGCGGCTGGCCGATCTCGATGAAATATTGCCGTGCCAGCTTGATGCCGGCCTCGATGGCTTCCGAGCCGCCGCTGACGAGATAGGCATAGGCGAGGCCGCCGGGCTCATGGCCGACGAGCTTGTCCGCTAGCGCTTCGGCAGGCTCGGACGAGAAAAAGCCGGTATGGGCATAAACGAGCTTTGACGCCTGCCGCGCCATCGCTTCGAGCACGCGCGGGTGCTGGTGACCGAGACAGGAGACGGCGGCGCCGCCGGACCCGTCCAGAATTCGCCGGCCGTCCTCGGCAATCAGCCAGACGCCTTCGCCGCCGATGGCCCTGGGCGGGGTTTGGCGCAGGCTTCGATGCAGCACCCGGCTCCTGCTGGCGCTCATGACGGTCAACCTTTCTCGGCAACGTATTGCGACATCGCGGCCAAGCGCCCTTCGGTCTCCTCAAGCCGGCGCCTGGCTCCGGCGCCGCCGAGCACGAAGGTGACCGCCGCCAGCGATTGCGCGATGGCGATGGCGCCAGTCAGGCTCGGAAAGAATCCGGGCGATGCCGCCGCTTCGAACAGCAGCAGATGGTCGGCGCCCTCCGCCATCGGCGCGGTCACGGCGTCTGCAATCGCGACCAGCGTGGCGCCGGATTCATGCGCTGCGCGCGCCGACAGCACGCTCGCCCTGGAATAAGGAGCAAAGCCGATGGCCACGACCGCGTCGGCGCTTGCGAAGGCGCCGAGGTCGAGATCTTCCGGCCCCGAGCCGCCGACCAGTTGCACCTCGTCGGGCCGGAACAGGCGGAGCTGATAGTTGAGCAGTTCGGCCACGCTGCGGCAGCTTCGAAAGCCGGCGATCCAGATTCGCCGCGCCGTATGCAAGGCCTTGGCCGCATCGGCTACCGAGCCGGTGGAAATCCGCGCAAGGCCCGCCGCCTCGGCTTCCAGCTTGTCGGCAACCAGCGAGATTTCGGGGTGGGGTCCCTTGCGGCCACCGCGGGTGCGGGCCGAGAACGGCTGCGCCTGCGCCGGCCGGCGCGCCTCGGTCAGCGCGGCACGCAACTCATCCCAGCCGGAGTAGCCGAGCGCCTTGGCCAGACGCGTGAAGGCGGCAGGATCTGCGCCGGCCCCGGCGGCAAGGTCGCGCATCGAACGCGTGGTGGCGTCGTAGTCATTGGCGGCGACGAAGCGCCCGACCTGCTGCAGCCGCGCCGGCAGCGACGGCAATGCACTGCACAGCTGGGTGAGCGGCGAGGATTTCGGTTGCGGCTGCGCCATGAAACAAACGTTGCACAGAACTAATTTTGGTGCAACATTTGAAATGCGCCCTCCGGGACGCATGGCCGAAGATCGCTGTCGCCCCGAAGGATCCTTGTGCTGTGACGACATCCACGCCCGACCTCCCACGCCGCAGGCGGCTGCGCTTCTCGCTAAACCGCCAGCAGATCATCGGTCTCCTCTGGCAGGTCGTGGTCGTCGGGATCGCGGTCGCGATCGTCGGTTTCCTGTGGTCGAACGCCCTGCACAACCTGTCGGCACGCCGGATTTCGACCGGCTTTGCCTTTCTCGGCCGCGAAGCCGGCATGCCGATCGCGGACACCTGGCTCGCCTATAGTCCCAAGGACCCTTACGTCCGCGCCTTCATCGTCGGCATCGTCAATACGCTGCGCGTCGCCGTGATCGGTATCGTGCTGGCGACCGTGCTCGGCACGCTGATCGGGATCGCTCGTCTGTCGTCGAACTGGCTGCTGTCGCGGCTCGCCGCGATCTATGTCGAACTGCTCCGCGACATTCCGCTCTTGCTGCAACTGCTCTTCTGGTACGTGCTGATGCAGGGCTTGCCGGCGGCGCGGGCGGCATGGAAGCCGATCGAGGGAATCTTCCTTTCCAACAGAGGGCTGGTGCTGCCATCGATTCCGATCGCGGAGGCGAACCTGTGGGTGATCGCAGCCATGGTGGCCGGACTGATCGCACTATTCGTGCTGCGGCGCCAACTGACGGCGCGGCAGGAGGCCGACGGCAAGGTACGCCATCTCTGGCCCTATGCGCTTGTGCTCGTCGTTGGACTGCCGGCGCTGGTTTCGCTCGGCCTCGGCGCATCCTGGACCGTCACGATGCCGGAACTGCGCGGCTTCAATTTCGTCGGCGGGCTGACGCTGGCGCCGGAATATTTTGCGCTGCTGATCGCGCTTGTCACCTACACCTCGGCCTTCATTGCCGAGATCGTGCGTAGCGGCATCCAGGCCGTGCCGCGGGGACAATGGGATGCGGCAAACGCACTCGGGCTGCGCCGGAGTTTCGTGCTCCAGCGCATCGTGCTGCCGCAGGCACTGCGCGTGATCATTCCGCCGATGACCAACCAGTACCTGAACCTCACCAAGAATTCCTCGCTGGCGGTTGCGGTCGGCTATCAGGATGTCGTCTCGATCGCCAACACGGCGCTGAACCAGACCGGCCAGGCCATCGAGGCCATTGCGTTGATCATGATGGTGTTCCTGACGATCAGCCTCGGCATCAGCCTGTTCATGAACTGGTACAATGCGCGCATCGCGCTGGTGGAGCGCTGAGCCATGACGTCGATATCGGAGGCGCCGCAAAATCCGCTGCCGTTCGATACCGCACGGCCCCGCAAGGTCCCAGGCGGCTACGTCATCCGCTGGCTGCGCGCCAACCTGTTCGCCTCCGTCACCTCCTCGCTCATCACCGTGATCCTGATCGTGCTGCTCGGCAAGGCGCTGCTGAGTCTCGTGCAATGGGGTTTCTGGAATGCGATCTGGTCGGTGCCCGGCGACCAGACCGGCGCCTGCCGCTCGATCCGCGGGATCGGCGCCTGCTGGGCCGTGATCCCCGAAAAATACCGCTTCATCCTGTTCGGCACCTATCCGTTCGATCAGCAGTGGCGGCCGGCGCTGGTGTGCCTGACATTCATCGCGCTGTTCTTCGTGTCGAGCCGGCGGAGCTGGTGGCGCAAGGAACTGGTGCTGCTATGGGCGGCGGCGCTGGCGCTGATCGGCGTCCTGATGTGGGGCGGCATCGCCGGCCTGCCCTTTGTGTCGCAGGACCGCTGGGGCGGGCTGCCGGTGACGCTGATCCTCGCGACGTTCGGGCTCGCCTTCGGCTTCCCGCTCGGCATCGTCGTCGCGCTGGGCCGCCGCTCGAAACTTCCCGCGATCCGCTCGCTTTGCGTGCTCTATGTCGAATTGATCCGCGGCGTGCCGCTGATCAGCCTGCTATTCATGGCGAGCGTGATGTTTCCGCTGTTCATGCCCGACGGCGTCAACATCGACAAGCTGCTGCGGGCGCAGATTGCCTTCGTGCTGTTTGCCGGCGCCTACCTTGCCGAGGTGATCCGCGGCGGGCTGCAGGCCGTTCCGCGCGGCCAGCACGACGCCGCCGATGCGCTCGGGCTTTCCTACTGGAAGAAGAACGGCCTGATCATCCTGCCGCAGGCAATCCGCCACGTGATCCCGCCGCTGGTGAACACCTTCATCGCGTTCTTCAAGGACACCAGCCTGGTGCTGATCATCGGCATTTTCGACCTGCTGACGACAGCGAAGACCTCGATCATCGATCCGGCCTGGCAGCCGTTCAGCGTCGAAGTCTACCTGTTCGTGGCGCTGATCTATTTTCTGTTCTGCTTTGCGATGTCGCGCTACAGCCGCGGCCTGGAGGCACAGGCGCGCCACAGCTGACAGCGGTGCACCCGCCGCGGAACGGCGGACCAGCCGAACGCGACGACTTATGCCGCCTTGATGCGGGCCAGGAAGCGGCCGACCTCGTTGCTGAGCGCCTCCGACTCCGCCGCAAGGCCGTCGGAAGATTCGAGAACGTCGGAAGCCGTCTCGCCGGTCTGGTTGGCCGCGTTCGAGACGCCGACGATGTTGTTGGAGACGTTCTGGGTGCCGGCGGCCGCCTGCTGGATGTTGCGCGCGATTTCCGCCGTCGCCGCGCCCTGCTGCTCGACCGCGGAAGCAACCGTGGTGGCGATCTCCGACATCTTGTCGATGATCTGGCCGATGCCCTTGATGGTATCGACCGCATCCTGGGTCGAGTCCTGAATGGCGGCGACCTGCGCGGTGATGCCTTCGGTGGCGCGCGCCGTTTGCGTGGCAAGGTTCTTGACCTCGGAGGCAACGACGGCAAAGCCCTTGCCGGCCTCGCCCGCGCGCGCGGCTTCGATGGTCGCGTTCAGCGCCAGGAGGTTGGTCTGCGCCGCAATGGTGTTGATCAGGCCGACCACCTCGCCGATGCGGTTCGCCGCGTTGGCAAGCTCGGTGACCGTGACTTCGCTCTTCGCCACCTGCTCCACGGCCTGGGCCGCGATCCGCGCGGATTCGCCGACCTGCCGGGAGATCTCGCCGATCGAGCTCGAAAGCTCTTCGGTCGCCGACGCCACCGTCTGAACGTTTGAAGCGGCTTGTTCCGAGGCAGATGCGACGGCGCCGGTCTGTTCCTTGGCCCGCGCCGCAACTTCGGACATTTTCTCCGCCGAACCCTTCATGCGTGAGGCGGCGCTCGATACCGCAGCCAGCGCGCTGGTCGCGCCGTCATTGAACTCGCGCGTCAACTGATCGATCAGCGCGGCCTGCCGCTGCTTTGCCTCCTGCTCGGCGGCCTTTTCGGCGGCCGCGGCGTTGGCCTGGACGATGCCTTCGCGGAATACCGACAGCGCTTCCGCCATCTGGCCGATCTCGTCACCGCCACGCCGTGTCTCAACCTCGGCGGAGAGATCGCCGCCGGCGAGCCGCGTCATGGTCTTCTCCAGGCCGACCAGCCGCGCCACCAGATTGCGGCCGATATAGAACCAGACGAACAGAGCGGCGCCGGCGACGCTGATCGCTGCGATCATCAGCATGACGGACGTGCCAAAACCGATCGCCTCGTCGGAACGGTCGGTGGCTTCCTTGGTCTTGTTGGTGACGGCCTTGACCTGGGCTGCGACTTCCGTTGCAAGCTCGCCGGTCAGGCCGCGCGTCTCGTCAAGCAGCTTCTGGCCAAGCTGGCCGGCGGCGAGCTCCTTGCGTCGCATCTCGAAGATCGTGTCGCCCGAACCCAGCTTCAGCCAGGCTTCCCCCGCCTTCGGCAGGCCTTCGGTCGGCTGCAGGGTGTTGACGATGTCGAGCTTCTCCTCGACCTTGGCCGACATCGCCTTGAAATTCTTTTCGAGCGCCGCGACGCTTTCCGCATTCGGCGCGACCGCGGCGCGGTCGAGCAGGCTCGACGCCAGATTGACGAAGCCGACCAGATCGGCAAATCCCTGCGACACCGGGACCTGGGTCGAAACCAGCTTGAGCAGGGTCATCATGGTCTGGTTGGCGTCCCCGCCGAGCGTCATCGAAACCATCGTGATGTCGGCCTGGGCCTTTTCGCCGGCCGGAAGCAGAACGTCGTTGAGCTTCATCTGGGTGTTCTGGGCGGCCTTCATGATCTCTTCGCCGCGAGCGCTGAGCTTGAGGCGATCGTCGACGGCGCCGTCGAGCGCGGCGAGCTTGCTGTTCATTGCCGCAATCAGCTTCTTCAGCCGGTCGATCGCTTCACGATCGGATTGCGTGCGGGCGACGTCGTCGAGCCGCTTCGCGACGCCGTCCTGACGCGCCTTCAGCGTGGCCAGTTCCTGCTGTCGCTGCGCCTGCGATTTTGCCGCCAGCAGCGTGGGCGCAGAACCGGCAAGCGCCTGGGTGTCGGTCTGCAAGCCCAGCGTCTCGACAATCTCCGGAATGTTGCGGCCGGCGACCCCGTGGAAAAGATCGCGAACCTGCGAGAACATCAACCAGGCCGCGGCGCCCGCGATGACGGTGGTTCCCGATACCGCGGCGAATGCGAAGAAAAGCTTGGCCCGGATGCCGAGTTTGCGAGCTGATGTCACGGTCTTTTTCCTCAATTCTTGAGCGCTATTTGAGCATGATCTTGTTCGGAAAACCGGTACCCATTTTGCGTTACGCGGCCGTTCCGGTCCGGATCATGCTCTACTTGGCGGCAACCTTGTATTGCTGGATCAATTCCCTGGCGCGTGTGTAGAGCCGCTCGCCGTCAATGCCGAGCTTGGCCATGTTGGCCTTCCATTCAGCCACGGCCGGCGCGGTAACCCGCTGCAGCTCGGCACGCTGCTCGTCGCTGAAGGAGAGCACGGTTAAGCGCGAATCTGTCTGCAGCTTCTTCCTGGTCTCAGCTTCCAGCGCCTCGCGGATGCGCGCGTTGCCCATCGCCAGATCGGAGGAGTGCTTTTCGACGATCTTCTTGAGATCGTCGGGCATCGCGTCCCATTTGGCGCGATTCATGACGATCATCAGGGCCGGCGCAGCCAGCCGCGCGTCGACGACGACGCTAAACTGATCGGACAGAAACTTGCCGGCGGCGCCCTTGGTCGTGGTGGCGGAATCCCAGCCATAGGCGATGGCGTCGACATAGCCGCTGGCGACGGTGTCGCCGATCATGTTGAGGGGAATGCCGAGCGGCACGGCGCCGAGCTTGGCCAGCGCCACGCCGACCGTCGTGCTCGGCGTGCGCATGCGCAGGCCGCGGAAATCCTTGACCGACTGGATCTTCTTGCCGGTCGTGAAGATCGGATAAGGCGGCAGCACGTAGAGGCCAAGCACCTTTACCGACGCGTAATCCTTGTCGAGCAGGCCCTCCTTGTAGAGCGACATCATCGCCGAGGTGCCCGCGATCGAGTTGTCGAACATGAAGGGCAGTTCCATCACCGACGACTGCGGGAAGCGGCCGGGGTGGTAACCCTGCACGGTCACCGCCATTTCGATGGTTCCCTTCTCGACCATCGTGAACAGTTCGGCCGGCTTGCCATATCCGCCAAGCGGCTTGAGCGCCACTTCGATGCGCCCGCCGGATTCCTCCTCGATGGCCTTCCCGAACGGCAGCAGGATCTGTTCGTAGACCAGGGAATTTTCGATGTTGATGGCCCCGAAGCGCAGCACCACATCAGCGGCGAAGGCAGGAGCGGAGAGGAGAACGAGGCCAAGCAGGGCCGTGGTCGCGAATGGCATCCTGGTGCGGGAGAACATTCTGTTTCCTTGATCACCGTCAGTTGTCGAGTTTCAGCTCGCAGCACCTGTCGGTCGCATGGGCGGGTGGTCCTTGACAGTGCCGACCATAGCTTTGGCGAATTAATCGCGGGTAAACCTTGCAATGGCGCAGCGAATCGCGCCCCCGGCTCCCGTGCCGCTGAACGGAATGATGATCGTCATGCTTGTGTCGCGAGCGCGATCAGCCCGGTCTGGAAACCGCCGTCAACGCCGCCGCGTCTTGAACCGGTGGCCGACGACAATGAGGTCGGCGGACGGTCGAATGGTGCTTTCGATCTCATCCGGCGCCGGCAGTTCGGGATATGTCGGCAGGTTGTCCTGCGTCACCGCCTCCAGCGCGCGAAGGAACGCACGCCCCTCGGCGGTAATCTGCCAGCCATCGCCATCGCACAGCACATAGCCGCTGGCGACGACATCGATCGCCTGAACCCGTCCGGCAAGACGCCTCATCCGCGCGTTCCACTCGGGACCGCTGGTGGCGAGGATCGCAATGTCTCTCTTGAGTGAAGCCGTCGTCGCTCTGCCGCTGTCGTGACTGGCCAATACCTTTAGAATAGCAACCTGTATGCTCACACCAACGCCTCGAGCCGCCGTGCGTTCTTGTTGTTGTGCGCAGGCGGCGAGCTCTGAATATTTCGTCGGCGGGGCGGACGTAAAGCAGCGACGGCCAGTTATCCGCAGACTTGAGGCGGAGGCGGTTCATCCTCCGGCAAATGACGGACGAACGAGGCCGGCAACTCCATCGCACGGCACAGCGCCGCGCTTGCGCGACTATGCCTTCACCAAGCTTTCGAAGCCGCCATAGATCATCCGCTTGCCGTCGAACGGCGGCTTCGATTGCGGACCCATCATCTCTTCGAGCCGGGGATCGGCCATCACCTTGGCGTTGATCTTGTCGCGCTGGGCGCGCGACTTGTAGGTGATCCAGGCGAACACGACGACTTCACCCGCCTTCAGCTTGACGCTGCGCGGGAACGAGGTGAACTTGCCGACCTTGACGTCGTCAGCGACCCATTCCCGATAGTCCAGGGCACCATATTCGCGCCAGATCTTGCCGCACTTCTTCGAAATGCGGATATAGGCTTCGAGATTCTTCTTCGGTACAGGGACGATGAAGCCGTCAACGTAGGGCATTACAAGTTTCCTCTGGAATTTCGACGCCGCGGGAACTGCACTCGGTCATTCGGGATGGTCCAGGGGACCAGACCCGGAATCTCGAGATTCCGGGTTCGATGCTGGCGCATCGCCCCGGAATGACGACAACTGATTCAGCTATGACAACAAGATGCCTGAACTGGCGACGGCTGGTATTGGTCACGTAGCCGCACCCAGTCCATCGGATAGGGCAAGCCCTCCTCGTGACGTCCGAGCGGGGTGAGGTCGAGATAGTGATAGGCGGCATTCATCATGTCGAGGCCGCGCGCGTAGCAGGAATAAGTGTGGAAGATGTTCCCGTCCTCGTCGCGATAGAACACGCTGATGCCGGGCGCCTCCTCGCTTCCAAACGGCGTGGTTCCGAAATTGTAGTTGCCGCCGGCCTCGATTTGCTCCGGCGTGAACGAGACGCCGAAATCGAAGTTGAAATCGTTGCCGCCGGACGACAGCCAGTCGAAAGACCAGCCCATCCGCCGCTTGAAAGCCATCAGCTTCGGCAGCGGGGCGCGCGAGATAGCGGCCATTGCCGTGTCGCGAGCGGCAAGATGCGGAATCATCCGTTCGAACCCGTCGGCCCAGAACGAGCAGCTCTTGCAGGCCTCATCCCAGCCGGGCGCGAACATCAGGTGCTGCACCACGAGCTGGCTGCGTCCCTTGAAGAGGTCGGCCAGCGACACTTTCCCTTCAGGTCCGTCGAACGGATAGTCCTTTTCGACCCTGACCCATGGCAGCGCGCGGCGCTCCGCGTTCAGGCGCTCGCGCACCTTGGTGTGCTCCCTCTCATGCGCAAGGTGGGCCTTGCGGGCGGCGATCCATTCTTCGCGGGAAACGACGGGGTGCGATTGCATGATCGGCTCCTGTGTTCAGGCCAGATAGGTTTCGAGCTTGCCGAGGAGATCGGTCCAGCCGCGCTGGTGATTGTCGCGCGCCTGCTCGTCGACAAACTGCGCATGATTGAAGACCAGCAACGTGCCGCTGCCTTCCGGCCGAATCGAAATGGTCACCAGCGATTCCCGCTCCGGCGTGGAATGCCATGCCCAGCTGAAGACCAGCTTCTGGTTCGGCACCACCTCGCGATAGACGCCGCCGACCTCGTTGTAATTGCCATTGGCGCGGAAGCTGATGCGATAGCGGCCGCCGACGCGCAGGTCGATATCGGCCTTGACCGAGCCCTCCTCGACCGAGCCAGGTCCGAACCATTGCACTAGCCTTTGCGGGTCGGCCCACGCGGCGTAGACTTTTTCGGGCGCGGCGCTGAACCGGCGCGTGAGCGTGAGGCTGGGCCGGGCGGCGAGTTCGGCGTCGCTGACGGCGTCGTGCTTGGCAAGGCTTGACTGGGTGGCCATGGGTCTTCCTCCACAAAAGCGGCAAGGCGGTCGAGCGCGTCGGACCAGAAGCGCCGGTAGCGATTGAGCCAGTCCATCGCCTGCTCCATCGGCTGGGCGGTCAGCCGGCACGCGACCGTGCGGCCGGTCTTTTCGCGCGCGATCAGGCCGGCGTCCGACAGCACATCGAGATGCTTCATGATCGCGGGCAGCGACATCGAAAACGGCTGCGCCAGCTCGCTGACCGACAGGCTCTCGCGAGAGCCGAGCCGCGCCAGCAGCGCGCGCCGGGTCGGATCGGACAGCGCGGCAAAGGTGCGATCCAGGACTTCTTCCTGATACTTAACCATACGGTTTAGTATAGACGCAAATAAAATGCCGTCAAGCCGGCGCTTGCATCACGTATTTGGGAGATTTGATGACGAGGCGGCGGATGGCCGGATCATTCGCGCCAATGCGCGCCGGTCCGGCCATCCGGAAGAAATACCCCGTTACGGATCAATAATCGCGAGAGATCCGCATCCGCGGCTGATGCGCGAAGGCGACGCGCGGATTGATATTGCAGTAGAGCCCCCGCCCGGACGCCGCCGCGCTGCACTGGCTATAGCTGGTGTAGGAGCACTCGCCGGGGATGCCGATGCCGCGGCCCTGCAGGCAATAGGGGTAATCATGGGCCGCCGCCGGCGAGTTGCCCGCCATGGTGCCGACTGCTGCGGCGGACAGCGCCAATAGTGCCAACATTGCATTGCGCATCATCGATCTCCTTCACATGACGCAAGAAGCCGCGTCGTCCTTCATAGAACACCGCGGCTTCTCCGTCGTTCCGTGATCTAGATCACTGTACTTTTTCGACCTTGGCTTCCTCGATAACCTTCTTCCACTTGTCGGTCTCGGCCGCGATCATCTGGCCAAACGCTTCCGGCGTGCCGATCAGGGGCTCGCCGCCGAGATCGGTCAGCTTGGACTTGATGCCGGGCTCCGCGAGGATCTCATTGATCTCCTTGTTCAGCTTGGCAATGATTTCCTTCGGGGTGTTCTTCGGGGCGCCCATGCCGAACAGCGCGGTCGCCTCATAGCCCGGGACGGTCTCGGCGAGCGGCGGAACGTCAGGCAGCAACGGCGACTTCGCCGTGCTGGTCACCGCCAGCGCCCGCACCGCACCGCCGCGGACATGCTGGATGATCGAAGGCATGTTGTCGAAGATCACCTGCACCTGGCCGCCGAGCAGGTCCGTGATCGCAGGTGCCGCCCCGCGATAGGGCACGTGCTGCATCTTGGCGCCCGACATCGCCATGAACATTTCGCCCGACAGATGCACGGAAGTGCCGTTGCCCGAGGACGCCATGTTCACCTTGCCGGGATTGGCCTTCACATAGGCGATGAATTCGGCGACCGTCTTGGCCGGCACATCCTTGTTCACCGTCATCACGTTCGGCACGCGATTGAACGCCGCGACCGGCGCGATGTCGCGCACGACGTTGAACTTGAGGTTGGCATAAAGCGAGGCGTTGATGTAGTTCGCCGGATTGACCAGCAGCACGGTGTAGCCGTCCGGATCCGCATTGATGACGGATTCGGTTGCGATGTTGTTGCCGGCGCCGGGCTTGTTCTCGATCACGAATTGCTGGCCGAGCCGTTCGGAAAGCCGCTGGCCGATCAGGCGTGCGATGATGTCGGTCGCGCCGCCCGGGGGATATCCGACAACCCATTTCACCGGCCGGGTCGGATAATCCGCCGCCGAAACGCTGCCGATCGAAGCGGCCGTGGAAAGGCCGATCACGGCCAGGCAAATCGCGGTGCGACGTGAAATCATCAAGCTTCTCCTTGGAGGCCGGGATTTAGAACCCAGTCCGTTTCTATTGAGGCGCGGTTCTATTGAACCCAACGCGGCCCGCGTTGTAACAAACAAAGTCAGGTGCGGCCAGTGCGACACAGGCGCCGCCGACCGCGACGAAAGGATAAGGCATGTCTGTCAGGGTTAACGCACTCGACCACCTCGTCATCAACGTCGAGGACGTCGCGCGCTCCGCCGAATGGTATCGCAAGATCCTCGGCATGGAGGTCAGGGTGTTCGATCCCGGCCCCGGCAAGACGCCGCGGACCTCGCTGATGTTCGGCAACCAGAAGATCAATGTGCGGCCGCGCGGCGCCGACAAGATCGAGTGGTTCACGGCCGACCACGAAACCGCCGGCAGCGACGATCTGTGCTTCCTGACGTCGAGCACGCCGGACGAGGTCGTCGCGCACCTGAAGGCCAACGGCGTTGCGATCGAGGAAGGCCCGGTGGCGAAGCAAGGCGCCCGCGGCACGCTACGCTCGGTCTATTGCCGCGATCCGGACGGCAGCCTGATCGAGATTTCGTCGTATGAGGACGGAACGGGCTAAGGCGCAGGCCCCTCCCCGTCATTGCGAGCGAAGCGAAGCAATCCATCGCGCGGCATAGCGGACGGATGGATTGCTTCGTCGCTTTGCTCCTCGCAATGACGCCGAGTGAGCCTCCCGCAAAATCGCGATTTGCCCATCGCGCGTTCCGATGGCAGAACTATTCCCAAGCAAGAACCAGAAGCCGCCACAGAGCGGCACGGGAGGAATTCCATGCCAATTTCGCAGGCCGCGCCGGGCATTGTCGGACCATTCGCAGGGCTCGACGTGCCCTGGCTGCTACGGATGCGCGCCGAGAGCCGCCGCAACCATCCATTCCTGATCTGGGCGCCGTTCGAGGGTCCGGCGCGGAGCTGGTCCTACGGCGAATTTCACGAGCGCGTCGGGCAGCTTTCCGCGGGCCTTGCCAAGCGCGGCATCAAGCCCGGCGAGTATGTGCTGATCCATCTCGACAATTGCATCGAGGCCATGCTCGCCTGGTTTGCCTGCGTCGAGCTCGGCGCCATCGCGGTCACCACCAACACGCGCTCAGCCGCGGCCGAGATGGCGTATTTCGCCGGCCATTGCGGCGCGGTCGCCGCGATCACCCAGCCGGCCTATGCCGAACTGATCTCGGCCAATTGCCGGGACTTGCGCTGGATCGCCGTCATCTCGCACGATGCCGGAGCCGCGCCCACGCAACGCCCGCCGCGCGGCGACAGTTTTGAATCATTATTCGCCGACAGCGCCGACCGGCCGCGCCGCGCCGCCGATCCGTTCGCACCGTGCAGTGTGCAATACACGTCCGGCACCACGTCGCGCCCGAAAGCGGTGCTGTGGACGCACGCCAACGCGCTGTGGGGCGCCAAGATCAACGCGGCGCATGAAGACCTGCACGCTGGCGACGTGCACCAGACCTACCTGCCGCTGTTTCACACCAATGCGCTGGCCTATTCGATGCTGGCGACGCTGTGGGTCGGCGCCTCCTGCGTGATCCAGCCACAGTTTTCCGCCAGCCGTTTCTGGAGCGTGGCGCTGGCGCACAACTGCACCTGGACCTCGACGATCCCGTTCTGCATGAAGGCGCTGCTGGAGCACGAAATCCCGAAGAACCACAAGTTCCGGCTCTGGGGCACCGCGGTATCCGAACCGCCGCCGTTCGCTGCCTTCGGCGTCAAGGTGATCGGCTGGTGGGGCATGACCGAAACCATCACCCATGGCATCGTCGGCGAGGTCGACCAGCCCAACACGCCGATGTCGATCGGACGCGCCGCGGGCGAATATCAGATCCGCATCGTCGAGGACGACGGCGCGCCGACGCCGGTCGGCGGCACCGGCAATCTGCTGATCAAGGGCATTCCCGGCCTGTCGCTGTTTGCCGAGTACCTGCACAATGAAAAGGCGACGCGCGAAAGTTTTGACGAGCACGGCTATTTCATCACCGGCGATCGCGTCACGCTGCTGGAAAACGGCTTCATCCGGTTCGGCGACCGCACCAAGGACATGCTGAAGGTCGGCGGCGAGAATGTCGCGGCGTCCGAGATCGAGCAGGTGATCGCCGTGGTGCCCGGCGTGCGCGAGGCTGCCGTGGTGGCGAAGAAGCACCCGATGCTGGATGAGGTGCCGGTGGTGTTCATCATTCCGCAGGCCGGCGTCAAGGACGCGCCGCCCGATCTGCATGATGCCGTGATGGCCGCCTGCCGGAGCGGCCTCGCCGACTTCAAGGTGCCGCGCGAGATTCACTTCGTCGACGACATGCCGCGCTCGACGCTGGAGAAGGTGGCGAAAGCGGAGCTAAGGAAGATGCTGGAGTAAGCCCTTCCCCCGCGTTTCATGATTCAAAAACAGAAACTATTCAGGGAGCGCACAGATGAGCCACGGTTCAAAATACGCAGGACGCATCGTCCGATCGGCGCCAGGATTGGCCGTCGCCGCCGTCTTGTCGCTTGGATGGCCCGCGACCGGCGCCCTGGCGCAAGCGGCCGACACCATCCTGTTCAACGGCAAGGTCTTGACCGTCGACAAGGATTTTTCGGTGCAGCAGGCGTTGGCGATCGGCGGCGGCAAGATCATCGCCACCGGCAGCTCAGACACGATCAGCAAGCTCGCGGTTGGCAACACCAAGATGATCGATCTCGGCGGCCGCACGGTTATCCCCGGATTGACCGACGGCCATATCCACGGCATCCGCGCGGCGCTGACATTTGGCACCGAGGTGAACTGGATCGGCACGCCATCGCTGAAGGAAGCGCTTGAAAAGATCAGCCAGGCCGCCAAGGAGCAGAAGCCGGGCTCATGGATCGTCGTCGCCGGCGGCTGGACCGAGGAGCAGTTTGCGGAAAAGCGTCGGCCGACGCCGGAGGAGGTCACGGCGGCGGCGCCGGATCATCCCGTCTATATCCAGCACCTCTATGACTGGCTGCTGCTGACGCCAAAGGCGATGGAGGCGCTGAGCATCCGGGACGACGCGGACGTCACCCCGGGCGGCAAGCTCGCACGCGATGGCAACGGCAGGCCGACCGGCATCATCGACGCCGGCGGCAGCGCGCTCGGCAAGATCTTTGACAAGCTGCCGAAGCCGACGCTGGAGCAGCAGGTGGACGGCTCGAAAAAGTTCTTCCGCGAAATGAACAGCCTTGGCATCACCGGCATCGTCGATGGCGGCGGCGTCAGCATGTATCCGGCGAACTATCAGGCCGTTTTCAAACTCTGGCAGGACAGGCAGCTCACCGTGCGCGTCGCCTACCACCTGTGCGCGCCCAAACCCGGCAGCGAACTGGCCGACCTGCAGAACCTGACGCAATTGCTGCCGCCGGGCTTTGGCGATGCGATGCTGCACTTCAACGGCCCCGGCGAAATCCTGATCTGGGCGGACTGGACCGACGGCGACATCACGCCGGACGGCAAGGCCAAGCTTGCCGAATTGCTGCGCTGGGCAGCTTCAAAGCGCTACACGATCCAATTGCACTGGAACCCGGATCGCACCGTCCATGATTTGCTCGACGTCGTCGAGGACATCAACAAGGAGTTTCCCGTACGCGACCTGCGCTGGGCGGTCCTGCATCTCTACAACGCCTCCGAGGCCAGCCTGAGACGGATGCAGGCGCTGGGCCTGGTCTGGGGCGTGCAGGATGGGCTCTATTTCGGCGGCGAACGGTTACAGAAGGAGGTCGGCGTCGAGCCGGCCAAACTGATGCCGAGGATCGCGACCGCCATGAGGCTGGGGCTGACGGTCGGCGCCGGCACCGACGCGCACCGGGTGTCGTCCTACAATCCGTTCGTGTCGCTGCAATGGTATCTGGACGGCACCACGATCGGCGGCGCCAAGACCCGCGGCGAGGAAGAAGCGCCGAGCCGCCGCCAAGTGCTGGAGATGTACACCCGCAATTCGGCGTTCATGGCCAACGACGACGACAAGCGCGGCACGCTCGAAGCAGGCAAGCTCGCCGATCTCGCGGTATTGTCGGCGGACTACATGACGGCGCCGGTGAACGACATCGGCAAGATCCGCTCGGTGCTGACGATGGTCGGCGGCGAGACAGTGTTCGCGGCCCCGCCGTTTGCCGAACCAGCGGGCAGCAGCGCTCGCTAGTTTCGTCGTTTATAAGGAGTGTCCACAGTCCGATGGCGACGTCGTTCCGGGGCGGTGCGAAGCACCGAACCCGGAACCTCGAGATTCCGGGTTCGCTGCGCGCCCCGGAATGACAGATAAGTTTCAGCTCACCTCGAACCTTATCGGCAGCTTCTTCGGGCCGTTGACGAAATAGGCCTGCGTCATCTTGACCTCGCCGTCGAGCGCGATCGACTTCAGGCGCGGCAGCAGCTCCTCGAACAGGATGCGCATCTCCAGCTTCGCGAGATACTGGCCGAGGCAGAGATGCGCGCCGTAACCGAACGCAACGTGGCGGTTCGGCTTGCGGTCGCTGCGGAACCGATCGGGTTCCTCGAACACCTCTTCGTCGCGATTGCCTGACGCGTAGCACAGCATCAGCCAGTCGCCTTTGGCGATCCTGCGGCCGCCGAGCTCGGTGTCCGCTGTGGCCGAACGCATGAAGTGCTTGACGGGTGTCATCCAGCGGATCGCCTCGTCGACCAGCCCCGGGATCAGATCGGGATTGGCTTTCACCTTTTCGAACTGCGCGGGATCTTCCGCCAGCGCCCAGATCGCACCGGCGGTCGAGGACGACGTCGTATCGTGGCCGGCGGTGGCGACGATCATGTAATAGCTGGTCGCGTCATGATCCGGCATGTAATCGCCGCCGATCCTGGCATTCGCGATGACGGTGGCGAGATCGTCGCGCGGATTGCGGCGGCGGTCCTCGGTGATGCCGCGGAAATAGGCGCCGAAATCGGCCACCACCGCCTGCATCATCCCGGAAAACTGCTCCGCCGTGAGCTTCTCCCTGATCCGCGCCGTGTCGGGATCCTGTGGGCCGAACAGCTCCTGCGTCAGGCGGAGCATGCGCGGCTCGTCCTGCTCGGGCACGCCGAGAATTTCCATGATGACATGCAGGGGATAGCCGAGGGCGACGTCCTCGACGAAATCACACCTGCCGTCCTTCTCCAGCATGCGCCGCACGGTGGCGCGCGCGATCTCGCGCACGCGGCCCTCGAACTTCCCGAGATTGGCCGGCATGAACCAGCCCTGCGTCAGCGCGCGGTACTTCGGATGGTCGGGCGCGTCCATCTGCACCAGCGAGCGCACCAGATTGGGCCCGCCGGTGATCTTGCGGACGCGTTCCTCGACCGCCCGGTTGGTCAGGGTGGTCGGCCGGTCGGCATTGTGGAACAGCTCGTTCTGGCGGCTGATGGCCTGGATATGCGCGTGCTTTGTCACCACCCAGAACGGGTCGAACCCTTCGGGGTGCGCGATGCCGAGCGGGTTGTTGGCGCGCAGCCAGCGGTAGCTGTCATGGATGCGGCGGCCGGCATAGGCGGCCGGATCGACCAGGGTTGCCGCGATGTCGGCCGGGATGTCGAGATTGTCGCTTGAGGTCGCTGTCGTATTCATGGATTTCCTGCCAGCGAGCGTGGTCATCGGTTGGAATGCCGATGATTGCCAGATCACTAGCGGGCAGGAAAGTCACATGCTTGCGTTGAGCGGCTGGGAGTTAAGTACACGTCATTCCGGGGCGCGAAGCGAACCCGGAATGACGGAGAAGAAGATCAATAATAGCCGAACGCCACCGGGCGGAAGGCGTGCAGCAGATGCTGATCCAGCTTGTCGCCCATCTCTTCCATCATGCCGAACGCCCGGGCGTGGGTGAACTGGAGGCGGTAGGCCCGCTTCTCGACCAGGGCCGCATAGATATCCACGATCGTGGTCAGCCGCACGATGTCGCTGATCTGCTTGCCGCTGAGGCCGTTGGGATAGCCGGTGCCGTCGAGAAATTCATGATGATGCAGCACCACGTCGAGCATTTCGGGCGGGAAGCCGCCCTGGGCTGCCAGCGCGTCATAGCCGCGGCGCGGATGCTGGCGCATCTCTTCCATCTCTTCCAGCGTCAGCGGGCCCGGCTTGTCCAGGATCGCCACCGGAATGAACGCCTTGCCGACGTCGTGCAACAGCGCGGCGCGGGCCAGACGCCGCTGGTCGTCCTCGCGCATGCCGAGATGCTGGGCATAGGCCACCGCAAAGCCGGTGACGAACAGGCAATGGCGATAGCTGCCGGTGTGGTGGCAGCCGACCGTGGTCAGCCATTCGCGCAGCGAGGAATGCTTGATCGCCTTGAGGATCTTGCTCTCGGCCTCGATGATGTCGGCGAATTTCAGGGGCACGCCGGCCGGCAGTTTTTCGAAGATCTTGACCATGACGGCGTGCGCCGCCTCGACGCCGCGGTTGAGCGCCTTGCCGCGATCGGTCTCGTCAAAGCCGTCGCTGTCCGGAAAGGCGGCGCGGATGCGCTGCAGGATCCCTTGGGCGTCGAACGGCCGCGCGATGGTGTCGGTGGCGCCGAGCGCCCAGGCCTGCATCGAGCCGTGATGAAGCGCGTCCGCCAGCACGAACAACCGCGGCATCTCGCGGTAGGCTTCGGCGCGCAGCTTGTTGCGCACCAGCTGCACGCTCTCGGCGGAGCGCAGGTTGATGTCGACGACGATGCCGGCAAGATCGCGCTCCGGAGCATCGGGAATGTCTGACGTCGCGATGGTATCGACCTGGCCGACCGAGCGCAGAATGTCGGCGAGTTCGCTGCTGTGATCGCTCCGGTCCGAAGCCAGCAGCAGCCGGCGCCTGGCCGAAGTCTTGTTGGTTGCCGTTGTCATAAAACCCCAGACCCCTAGCGGTGATGACGTGCAACTGACGCTAGCGGATAAGGGGTTCCTCGGGGCTTAAGAGGGATCGTGAATCTAGGCTACCGGAGACGCTAAAATTTTATCGATCTCATTCGTGATGCGCCGCACGCGCGGCCCGCCGCCCCCGCAAAATGTGAATGATTCTGAGACACTTCGCGGGCCGTCGCGACACCGAAAACAAATCCGCCGGGAGCATGCCCCCGGCGGATCATTCATTGACCAATGACGCGTTTTCTTACGCCTTCATGCTCGCCTTCACCGCTTCCGCCGTGATCGGCAGCGAGCGAATGCGCGCGCCGCAGGCGTTGAAGATGGCGTTGCCGAGCGCGGGCGCGATCACCGTCACCGCCGGCTCGCCGACGCCGGTCGGCTTGTCGCCGTTGGCGATGACGTTGACGGCGACCTCCGGCGTCTGGCTCATCCGCAGCGGCGTATAGGTATCGAAATTGGTCTGTTCGATACCGCCATCCTTCAGCGTCGCCTTCTCATACATGGCGAGCGAAAGGCCCCACAACGCCGCGCCCTCGACCTGGGCACGGATGTTGTCGGGATGCACCTGCATGCCGACGTCGGTGGCCACGGTCAGTTTCTTGACCTTGACCTCGCCGGACGGCGACACGGCGACATGGGCGACGCAGGCGGTCCAGCTTGCGGTGGCCCGTTCCTGCGACGAGACGCAGGCCACCCCCATGCCCTCGCCCTTCGGCAGCTTGGTGGTGCCGTAGCCGGCCATGCCCATCGCCGCCAGCAGCGTGTTGCGGAGGCGCTGCGCGCCGCCGTCGTTCTTGCCCTTGCCGTCGAGCAAGGCGATGCGGTACTGCGCCGGATCCTGGCCGGCCGCATGGGCGAGTTCGTCGATCATGCTTTCGACCGCCCAGAAGGTCCAGCCGGGAGCAACCGACCGCAACTGACCTGACGGGGTGGCGGTGTGCGCCATCTCGTTCTTGATCGCGCGGACGTTGTGATTGGGCACGGAATAGAAGAAGTCCGCACCATTCACGGTGAAGGAGTCCAGCGGCCCCTTCTTGTCGACCGAGGGCGTCAGGAAATCGGGGATTCCCCACCGCGCGGTCGGCCAGGCCGAGACCACGTCGTGATTGAGCGCGATCAGCTTGCCGTCGGCATCCACGCCCGCCTTGACCTTCTGGAAGGTCAGCGGACGCGAATAGTCCATCGTCATGTCGTTTTCGCGCGAATAGATCACCTTGACCGGCTTGCCGACGGCCTTCGCCGCCTGCACCGCGGGCACCATCATGTCGGCGTCGAGACGCCGGCCGAAGCCGCCCCCCAGCCACATCTGGTGCATCACGACGAATTTCGGATCGATCCCCGCGGCGCCCGCCGCGATCGCCCCTGAGCGCGTCGCGAACTGGTTGCCGGAATAGATGTGCAGGATCTCGCCCTTGAACTCGGCGGTCGCGTTCATCGGCTCGAGCGGCGCATGGATGTTGATGCTGGTGGTGTATTCAGCCTCCAGCACCTTGGCCGCGGTCCCGAAAGCCGCCGCCGTGTCACCGTCCTTGACGAAGAACTGCCCGGAATCCTCGAGCGCCTGCAGCCGCTTGGCCTCGTCGAGCAACGACTGGCTCGACAGCTTGGCGTTCGGCCCGTTGTCATAGGTGATCTTCAGCGCGTCGGCCGCCTTGCGGGCATTGGCATAGGTATTGGCCACCGCCACCACCCAGCCGGTCGTGCTGCCGGTCTTGTCGTCGAGCGTCACCGCCTTGATGAAGCCCGGTATCTTCTTGGCGGCGGAATCGTCGACCGATGTCACCGTGGCGCCATAGCGCACCGGCGGGGTGACGACCTTGCCATAGGCCATGCCCGGCAGCATGACGTCGATGCCGTATTTGGCCGTGCCGTTGACCTTCGGAGGAATGTCGAGCTGCGGCACCGAGACGCCGACCATGGTGTACTGGTCGGGTGTCTTGAGCTTGATCGCCTTGAGCTCGTCCGGCGTGAAGGTCTTGGTGACCTTGCCGCTCTTGACGATCTCCGCAAACGTCATCGACTTCTTCGACTTCGGATGCGAGATCACGGAGTCGCGCACCACCAGTTCGCCCTTGTTGAAGGGCGGCACGCCCATCGCTGCGGCTGCGGCGTCGACCAAGGCCATTCGTCCGGCGGCGCCCGCCCGGCTCATGGCTTCGAAGTTCATCATCGTGCTCCAGCTGCCGCCGGTGATCTGCGCCCCCAGCACGGGATCGTTGAACTTCGGATCGTTGGAAGCGAGTTGAACCCGCATGTCCTTCCAGGACGCGCCGAGTTCTTCAGCGACGATCTGCGCCATGGTCGAGGCGATGTGCTGGCCCATGTCGGCCTTGCCGCAGGTGACCGTGACGATGCCGTCGGGCGCGATCGAATACCAGACCGAGGGCTCGAAATTGGAGGGCGCGGCGAGCGCCTGCTGGACGCCGGGCACCGCGGCATAGCCGAGCACGAGGCCGGTGGCGGCCGAGCCGACGATGAAGGTGCGGCGGCTGAGATCGGTGGGCGCGCTATCAGTGGCGTTCACGTGCTTGTTCATGTGGCCCTCCGCTCGGTCGAGACGTTGGAGGCGGTACGCATTTCGGATGCGGCGCGCATGATCGCCTTCTGAATGCGCGAATAGGTCATGCAACGGCACAGATTGCCGTCCATGTGCGCGACCACTTCATCCTTGGTCGGATTGGAATTCTTGGAAAGCAGCGCTGCCGCCTGCATGATCTGGCCGGACTGGCAGTAGCCGCATTGCGGGACCTGCTCGGCGACCCAGGCCTTCTGCAGCGGATGATCGCCCTTGGCGGAAAGCCCCTCGATGGTGGTGATCTTTTTCCCGACGGCGTCGCTGACCATGGTCTGGCAGGAACGGACGGCTTCGCCATTGACGTGAACCGTGCAGGCGCCGCAGAGACCTGCGCCGCAGCCGAACTTCGTACCGGTCATCTGCAATTGCTCGCGGATGACCCAGAGCAGCGGCGTATCGTTGGACGCCTCGACGGACATATTCCGTCCGTTGATAGTGAGATTTGGCATCGCGTTTCCCCTTCCGGTGTTGGAAGCCGCTTACGGCGGCATTCTCACTTTTTGAATATTGGCCGGCACCCACCGGGTCGATGGCGGCCGCGCGAGAATGATACCGAACTTTCCCGGAGGCAATCCAATTTGGAATCGTTCGAAGAGAATAAAATTTTGAAGGCACCGCTTGTGCGCTGCGGCACGGCTTTGTCGGAGGCGTATCGATCGAGCGCGCGAGCCGCGCGGCTCGCCTTCCGTTTACGCATTCCTCTTCCCTGGTGGATCGCGCTAGGATACCGGCGGCGACAACGGCGTGGGCCATATGTCGCGCATCTGATTTGGGAAAATGAGAATGCCGACAATCGATCGCGACGGGGTCAAGATCCATTACGAGGTTCATGGCTCCGGCCCACCGCTGCTGCTGACCCACGGCTATTCATCGACCAGTGGGATGTGGCAGGGCCAGATCGAGGCCTTGTCGAAGCACTACAAGCTGGTGCTGTGGGACATGCGGGGCCACGGCCAGTCCGATTATCCCGAGGATGGCGCGGCCTACAGCGAAGCGCTGACGGTGGCCGACATGGCGGCGCTGCTCGACACCGTGGGCGCTGACAAGGCCATCGTGGGCGGGCTCTCGCTCGGCGGCTACATGTCGCTGGCATTCTATCGCGCCCATCCGGAGCGCGTGCGCGCCCTTCTGATCATCGACACCGGCCCCGGCTTCAAGAAGGACGACGCCCGCGAGGTCTGGAACAAGCGAGCGCTCGACACAGCCGAACGCTTCGAGCGCGACGGGCTGGACGTCTTGAAATCGGGCAGCCGCGAGCGCTCGACCGTCACCCATCGCAATGCGTCGGGACTGGCGCGCGCCGCGCGCGGCATGCTGACCCAGCGCGATGCCCGCGTGATCGAATCCCTGCCCGAGATCAAGGCGCCGTCGCTGATCGTGGTCGGCGCCGACGACACGCCGTTCCTTGCCGCGTCCGACTACATGGCGGCCAAGATTCCCGGCGCGCAGAAGGTGGTGATCCCGGCCGCCGGCCACGCCGTCAATATCGACCAGCCGCAGGCCTTCATCGACGCCGTGCTGCCGTTCCTGGACGGCCTCGAGGCCAGGACCGCACGGAAAGCCGCGTCATGAAAACAGCCGTCATCGCCGCCGTCCTGATCGCCGGCACTTGCACACAGGCTGCCGCGCAAAAACTGCCGCCGATCGGCGGTCCCTACCCGCCGCCGTTCACCGAGACACTGTCGAACAACACACCGCTGGTGTTCGGCATGGACGCGGAAGACGCGGCGCGGGCGCTCGGCGTGCCGCTCAATTATGTCAGGGGCCGGCCGGGCGATGAAATCTTCCTCGCCTTCCGCAACATCGGCGGCAGCGGGCTGTTCTACAAGAAGGACCGGCTCTATCTGCAATTCCGCAAGGGACGGCTGGCGGGCTGGAAGGGCGACTGGGGTGAAAACTGGATGTGGCAATAGCCGCCTCCCGAACAACGCTTTCGCAAGCTACTTCGTGCAACTCGAACGCAGAAATGGATGATCCGTGGGACAGGATATCAAACTGACGGCTTCGGACGGTTTCAACTTTGGCGGCTATCGCGCCGATCCGGCTGGCACGCCGAAGGCGGCCATCGTGGTGATCCAGGAGATCTTTGGCGTCAATCACCACATCCGCTCGGTGTGCGACCGCCTCGCGGGCGAAGGCTATGTGGCGATTGCGCCGTCGATCTTCGACCGCATCCAGCCGAACTTCCAGAGCGGCTACTCGCCCGACGAAGTTGCGAATGCGCGCACGTTCATCGCCAGTCCCGACTGGCCCGCGATGCTGCGCGACACCCAGGCGGCGATCGATGCCGTGAAGGGCGTCGGCCCGGTCGGCATCATCGGCTTCTGCCTCGGCGGCAGCATTGCCTATGCCGCGGCGACGAAGCTGTCCGGACTATCGGCCGCGGTCGGCTATTACGGCGGCGCCGTCGTGCGCTTTGCCGACGACAAGCCGCAGGTGCCGACGCAGCTGCATTTTGGTGAAAAGGACGCGGGGATTCCGCTGACCGATGTCGAGACCATCAAGGCCAAGCGGCCGGAGGTCGAGGTCCACATCTATCCCGGCGCGCAGCACGGCTTTCACTGCGACGAGCGCGCCAGCTACGACAAGGCCAGCGCCGATATTGCCTGGCCGCGCAGCCTGGCGTTTTTTGGGAAGCATTTGAAGAAGTAGAAGCGCGAATCTATCAGCCGTCATTCCGGGGCGTGCGCAGCACGAACCCGGAATCTCGAGGTTCTCAGGTGCGCAATTGCGCACCATAGTTCGATGCTAACGCATCGCCCCGGAACGACAGTGTTGGCTTCACCAAAATCACTCGCCCTTGACGCCAGTGGCCTTCACGACATCGGCCCACTTCTTGTAATCGCGGCGCAGAGCCTGCTCGAACGCTTCCGCCGATCCACCCACCGGGACAAGGCTGAGCGTCTCGATTCCGGCGACGCCCTCGGGGGAAGCAATGATACGGGCGAGTTCGTCCGAAAGCTTCGTCACGATCTCCTTGGGAGTGCCCGCAGGCACGAAGAAGCCGAGCCAGCCTTCGATCTCGAAGCCGGGATAGCCGAGTTCGCCCATCGTCGGCACGTCGGGCAGCGCTTTCCTGCGTTGTTCGCCGCCAACCGCCAGCGCCCGGAGCTTGCCGGCCTTGATCTGCGCGCTCGCCGTGGTCAGGTCCTGGAACGCCGAGGTCACCGTGTTGGCGAGCAGGTCGTTGGTCAGCGGAGCCGAACCGCGGTAGGGCACGTGGGTCATGTCGATATCGGCAACCCGCTTGAGGAGTTCGCCATAGAGATGCGACGTCGTGGCGTTGCCGAAGGTGCCGTAAGGCTTGCCGGGATTCGCCTTGGCATGATCGATCAATTCCTTGACGGACTTGATCGGCTGCTGCTCGGGAACCACCAGAACGATGGTCGACAATGCCGCCTGGGTGACCGGCGTGAGATCCTTGAAGACGTCGTAGGGCAGCTTCCCCATGAGGCTCGGCGCCTGGATGATCTGGGTGATCGCGAGTAGCACGGTGTAGCCATCGGGCTGCGCCTTGGCCACATAATCGTTGCCGACCACACCGCCGCCGCCCGACTTGTTCTCGACCACGACGGTCGTCTTCCACGCCTCCTGCAGCTTGTTGGCCAGCAAACGGGCCAGCACGTCGGTGGCACCGCCCGCGGGATAGGGCACGACGAAAGTGATACGCCGGCTCGGATAGGCATCCGCGGCCGATGCCTGATGTGAAGAGCCGCACAGGGCCGTCACGGCGATGGAAGCGAGCAACGCCACGGCAGTCGCCGCGCGCACCACGCTGACCGGCAAGTGATAGTTCATGGTCATACTCCGGATTGCAGGCACTATGCCGACAAACCGGCGCGCCTCGATTCATGAAGCGGTTTCTACATCGCTGCAGCGCAAGATGGAACATGCTTTCGAGCGCATTCAGCGCATAGCGCCAATTCATCGCACGCGACCGTCCGGACACGTGCGAAGCCGCAATTTCGCCACTGCAGGTTAGACCATCCGCCAAATATGGTGCGGCCACGACGATGCAAACGAATGATGAATTTTCCTGGTCAAATGCGAGGCATTTGCCTGACGTAATTGCTCAAGAAAACAGCCGGAGCGCGAATGACGATTCGATGAAAACGCGTCGCGTTCTAGAACCAGCGCTCGCCGACGAGCACCGTGTCGCCAGGGCTGATCGGGCTGGCAGGGGAAACGACGAAGCGAGAGGTTCCCGAGGCATCGGTGTGAGTGATCGTAACGCTATCGCGGCGGGCACGTGGGGAGAAGCCGCCGGCGATCGCCACTGCGCTCTCCGCAGTCATGTTCGGCACATACGGATATTGGCCGGGCGCGGCGACCTCGCCGAGAATGAAGAACGGCCGATACGCTTCGATCTCCACCGCGACCGACGGCTCCCTGATGAAGCCGGCGCGCAGTTTCGCGGAAATCTCCGCCGCCAGTCCCGCCGTGGTGCGGCCGCGCGCCATGACCGGACCGATCAGCGGCATGGTGATCGAGCCGCCGGCGCTGACCGCATAGGTGTTGGTGAGACCTTCCTGGCCATAGACGACGACACGCAGCTTGTCGCCGGCGTCGAGATGATAGGTCGCGTCATGTCGCACCGGCACAGGTTCGACATAGGCCGCGGGTGCGGCAACGACGACGGGGACCAATGCCGGGCGCGGCGCCGCGAAGGCGGCACGAAGCGCGCCGATTGCGCCACCGCCGGATCCGGCGGCGACCGCCTGCGGCGGCGGGCCGCCGGGCTGGCCATAGGCCATTGAATCGAGATCGCCTTGCGGTGCGACCGCCACGGGGCCGGACGTGCGCATGCAGCCGGACAAAGCGAGTGCCGTAATGATCGCAGTGATCGCTATTCGAAACGCGCGCACAACCGGCACCCCAGGCCATCTTCAAAGCGAGACAGCTCTAGTCTTGCACCGGGTATGGTTAACAAAGCGTTTTTTGCGATCGGGAGTAGAGCAAATCAGGCGCCCTCGCCCCACACTTGCAGGGGCGAGAGCGCAGTTGAAACCGTCGATCAGGCGGTCGCGCCGACGCCGATCGGGCACGACACGCCGGTGCCGCCCAGGCCGCAATAGCCCGCCGGATTCTTGGCGAGATATTGCTGATGGTAGTCCTCGGCGAAATAGAATTCGCCCGATGGCGCGATCTCGGTGGTGATGGCGCCGAGCCCCTTGGCGGCGAGCGCCTTCTGATACATCGCCTTCGACTCCTCGGCGGTTTCGCGCTGCTCCTCGCCAAAGGTGTAGATCGCCGAGCGATACTGGGTGCCGACATCATTGCCCTGGCGCATGCCTTGCGTCGGGTTGTGATTTTCCCAGAACGTCTTCAGGAGCTGGCCGTAGGAGATCTTCTTCGGATCGAACACGACCAGCACCACTTCGGTATGGCCGGTGCGGCCCGAGCAAACCTCTTCATAGGTCGGATTGGGCGTATGGCCGCCGGCATAACCGACGGCGGTTGCATAGATGCCGTCACCGAGTTCCCAGAACTTGCGCTCTGCGCCCCAGAAACAGCCGAGGCCGAACACCGCCTGCTCGAGGCCTGCGGGATAGGGTGGCTGCAGCTTGCGGCCGTTGACGAAATGCGTGGTGGCGGTCGGGATCGGCATGGCGCGGCCCGGCAGCGCTTCGGCTGCGCTCGGCAACGCGGTGGATTTGCGCATGAACAACATGGAGTACCTCCAGGCGGGACAGTGGCGACGCGACGAGGCGCGTCGGCCGGCTCGACTTCTATATATGTCTTTACGCGCGATGCCGCAGCCTCGTTACCGCGGGCAACGGCTGGGAAGCCGGTCAGTCCCGCGAATAGCCGATCAACGGCTTGCGGGGCCGGAACAGGATCATCAGGAGGAGGCCGAGCACGCCCAATACGGCAAAAACCGGCTGATCCAGCAGCACCCGGATGACGCTGTTCCAGAGCCAGGGCGCCACGCCCTCGATCCAGGTTCGGAACGCAAGCTGGCTGGACTGGTGGACATCGTTCCAGAACTGGCCAAACCGGGTGAACCGCAGGCTCTGGTCGGCGACGAAACGGGCCCCGTCATAGACCATAAAGATGAATCCGCCGGCCAGGAGCAGGAGGCCAATAAGCCGGAAAAAACCGCGGATCATGCATCACCCTAAGTATCTGTCGCCCCAGGCGGCCGTCAGGCCATACCGGGAGCCCCCCGGAAATTCAACCTCATCAGCACCTTACGCGCCCCCTTCGCCCCCTGCCCGGCCGGCCAGGGAGGGCGGAAAGCGTTGACGGTGCAGGACCAGCCCTCTATAAGACCCCCAATGGCGGCGGGCGCAATCCCGCCGCCGCTGTTCTTTGAGCAGCGCCGACCTCGGGAGCATTTTGGCTTCCGTCCATGGCATCCTCAAGAACGGCTTACGTCAGAACACCCTGGAAAACGCAACCAGCGTCGATCACGCAATTTGAACGGCCGGCGCGCTCAAGCCCGACCACCCGAGCGACGACAGCCGAAGGATAGTTGAGATATGGCCAATACCTCTTCCGCCAAAAAGGCGACCCGTAAGATTGCCCGCCGCACCATCGTCAACAAATCGCGTCGCACCCAGATGCGTGGCGCGGTTCGTACCGTCGAGGAAGCGATCAAGAGCGGCGATCGCAATGCAGCTCTGGAAGCGATGAAGCGCGCGGAACCGGAACTGATGCAGGCCGCGCAGCGCAACATCATTCACAAGAACAATGCGAGCCGGAAGGTGTCGCGCCTCTCGCACGCGATCGCCAAGCTCGCGAAGTGAGCTGAGCGAAAAAGAAAGTCGTCGAAGCCCGGCCTCGCCGGGCTTTTCTTTTTTTGGGCATGTTGACGTGCGCAAGCACGAACGAAATTCTGCTTCGCCGCCGGCGCGCGCTTCTGTTGGATTCCGGACACACACTGAACCGCACGCACCGGATCGACTGTGACAATTCAATTGTCTCATTGCTGTGCGCCGTCATCCGTGTCACATTTCTCTCACCCGTAATTATACGTGGTGCAACTTGCTGCACCTGCGCTGTTGCGCGCTATTGCGAGAAGCGCAAACACAACTGGCCGATCATTCGAGCGCCGGCGTCATCATCGCCACATGGGTTACCCTGCAAAAGCAATCGCGAAAAACTTTGCTTCGCTAATCACTTATCCACATAGCGAGAGCAAGCGTTTTGAAAAATGGTCCGGGTAACCAAGATTGTAACGATTTCTTAAAAATTTTTGCGAGTGCAGCGAAAACTGTCACGCACGTTGCGACCTCGGGATTCTGTGCGCTGATTCAAAAACTTGGTGTGGAGTTTCGCAATTGCAGCGTTGCAACACCGCCGACGAGTCCCGCAACGACGTCGAATCACGGATTGCGGGAAATCTCCCTTGGTGTATTTGTTACTCGTTCGCGACGCTCAAGGCTCTCCTGACCAGCGCGGTATGAGACCCAAGAGCGGACGTGCAAATCGGCGGCGGTGTGCGCGTTAGCGACGCTTTCCAAGCGAAGCTGAGTTGGCAACTCATAGCAATATGAGAACGGTGGTTCTGTGTCTAAATTTCCCGGCGTGGCGTTCGTGTTCAGCGCGCTCCGGACAAGGGAAACAAGATGCTTGCTGACGATGCGGCGATGGGGAACGCGGGGCTAGCGAACGTGTTGAAGACGACAGACTGAGGTACGCGGCGGCGCAGCGGTCGAACAAGCGGATGTTCGGTAGCGGCAGACTGGCTTTGAAACACTGGTGATCTGATTGCTCGTCGCGCGTTCTCGCGGCGAGAGGGGGAGGTACTATGCTTTACGGAATCAACGCGACTTTTGGCACACTCATTTCAACCGCGACCGTTTCAGAATCCCTGAGCAATCTTTTCAGCCGTCCTCCCACGCGAACACCGGGCAGACCGTCGAGTCCGCACTGACCTCGCGGTAGCTTTTTCACGCCATCCAGCACTGGTCGGCACAACGGCGATTCCGCCGAACGCCTGATCTTTGTCTGGTGGCCGAAAATGCGCCGCGTCGAGGTCTCGTCTGGCAAGGAACCTGCAAGGGGCCGGCCAGCCGATTTCGCAAGCAACTATTACTCATTCAGAAAAGTTCTCAGGCAATGACAAATACGGAACAGGATCGCTGGTCGCGCGTGAAGGGACGGTTGCGGACGAGTGTGGGCGAAGACGTCTACACCAGCTGGTTTGCGCGCATGGACCTGGAAGGCGTGCAGGACGAAGCCGTGCATTTGTCGGTGCCGACGCGGTTCCTCAAGAGCTGGATCCAGGCGCATTATGCCGACCGCGTGCTGACGTGCTGGCAGGCCGAGATGCCGGAAGTGCACCGGATCGATCTCACCGTGCGCTCGGCCATGCGCTCGGCCGCGCCTGCAAAGGACGCTGCCGCGCCGGCCGACCCGCGCCGCATCGAGCAGGCCAACGGCCGGCCCGCGGCTGAACTGCGCGCCACCGCGACGGCGCCTGTATCCGCCAGCCATGATGCGCTCGGCGGCTCGCCGCTCGACCCACGCCTGACCTTTGCAAGCTTCGTGATCGGCCGCTCCAACACGCTGGCGCACGCCGCCGCGCGCCAAGTCGCCGAGGGACGCCGCGGCGACCCCGTGATGTTCAACCCGCTCTATATCCACGCCGGCGTCGGCCTCGGCAAAACCCATCTGCTGCAGGCCGTGACCTGGGCCGGCAATTCCGGCGGCGAGCGCAAGGTGCTGTATCTCACCGCCGAGAAGTTCATGTACGGCTTCGTCGCCGCGCTGAAGACGCAGACGGCGCTGGCCTTCAAGGAAGCGCTGCGCGGCATCGACGTGCTTGTCATCGACGACCTGCAGTTCCTGCAGGGCAAGTCGACCCAGGCGGAGTTCTGCCACACGCTGAACGCGCTGATCGATGCCGGCCGCCAGGTGGTGATCGCCGCCGACCGTCCGCCGTCCGATCTCGAAAGCCTCGACGACCGCGTGCGTTCGCGGCTGGCCGGCGGCCTCGTGGTGGAGATGGGCTCGCTCGGCGAAGAGCTGCGGCTCGGAATCCTGAAGTCGCGCGTGGCGGCCGCCCGCGCGCATCACGCGACCTTCGACGTCCCGGAAGCGGTGCTGGATTATCTGGCGCGCACCATCACCCATAACGGCCGCGATCTCGAGGGCGCGATCAATCGCCTCCTGGCGCACTCCAAGCTCAACAACCAGCCGGTGACGCTGGAGATGGCCGAGCGCGAGGTGCGCGACCTGATCCGTCCGCAGGAACCCAAGCGGATCAAGATCGAGGACATCCAGCGCGTGGTCGCCCGGCAGTACAATGTCAGCCGCTCGGACCTGTTGTCGTCGCGGCGCACGGCGAACGTGGTTCGGCCGCGCCAGGTCGCGATGTATCTGGCCAAGACGCTGACGCTGCGTTCGCTGCCCGAGATCGGCCGCCGGTTCGGCGGGCGCGACCACACCACTGTGCTGCATGCCGTGCGCAAGATCGAGGCCCTGGTGGCCCGGGACACCGCCCTCTCCGAGGAGGTCGAGTCGCTGAAGCGGCAATTGCAGGAATAGCCGGAGCGGTTTCGAGCGAGGCGGCTCCTCCCCAGCCTCTCCCCTTCCATCCAACTCGGGTAAAACCCCAAGTTGGGTGGGGAGGGAGAATTTTTTTCTGCCGCCATTTTCTGCCGCAAAAGTGGGGAACGGGGCCCTGCCTCCCTTGCACCGGCGCCCCATCCGCGCCACCTTGCGGTCCCCCCGCGGGTTTGATCAACTCTGATCCGGCTCTTCGGGTTTCCAATGCCGCGGCGCTGCCTTGACGGGCCGCCCGGCTTTTCCATCTCTGGCGGGTATTGCAATGAAGGTCACCGTCGAACGCGCGCAACTCTTGAAATCGCTGGGCCACGTCCATCGCGTGGTCGAGCGCCGCAACACCATCCCGATCCTTGGCAACGTGCTGCTGCGCGCCGAAAATGCCCGGCTGTCGCTGAAGGCGACCGACCTCGATCTGGAGGTCACCGAAACGCTGGCGGCGGAGACCGCGACCGGCGGCTCCACCACCGTGCCGGCGCATATGTTCTACGACATCGTCCGCAAGCTGCCCGACGGCGCGCAGATCGTGCTGGAAGCCGACGGCGACCGTTCGGTGATGGCGATCCGCGCCGGCCGCTCGCGCTTCACGCTGCAGACCCTGCCGGAAAGCGACTTTCCGGACCTTGCCGCCGGCGACATGACGCATTCGTTCGCGCTGCCCGCCACCGACGTCAAGCGCCTGATCGACCGTACGCAGTTCGCGATCTCGACCGAAGAGACCCGCTACTACCTCAACGGCATCTACCTGCACACCGCCGGCAGCGCCAAGGCGGCGACCCTGCGCGGGGTGGCGACCGACGGCCATCGGCTGGCGCAGATCGATCTGACGCTGCCTTCCGGGGCCACCGGCATGCCCGGCGTGATCGTGCCGCGCAAGACGGTTGGCGAAGTGCAGCGGCTGATCGAGGACAATGAAGCCGAGATCAAGATCGAGCTGTCGCAGGGCAAGATCCGCTTCACCCTCGGCAACGTCGTGCTGACCTCGAAACTGATCGACGGCACCTTCCCGGATTATGGCCGCGTCATTCCGCAGAACAACGACAAGGAACTGATCGTCGACAAGAAGGATTTCGAGGCCGCAGTCGACCGCGTCTCCACCATTTCCAGCGAGCGCGGCCGCGCGGTGAAGCTCGCATTATCCGCAGGCAAGCTGGTGCTCTCAGTGACCAATCCGGATTCCGGCAGCGCCACCGAAGAACTGGAAGTCGAATACGCCTCCGACGCGCTCGATATCGGCTTCAACTCGCGCTATCTGCTCGACATCGCCGCCCAGATCGAAGGCGAAGTCGCCGTGCTGCGTCTGGCCGACCCCGGCTCGCCGACCCTGGTGCAGGACAAGGACAACAAGGGCGCGCTCTACGTGCTGATGCCGATGCGGGTGTGAGTACCCACGACCCACGTACCGATCTTCCCTCTCCCCTTGTGGGAGAGGGTGGCGCCCGACAGGAACACAACTGTCATACCCGTGAAAGCGGGTATCCAGTAATCGCCGGCGCCAGCGAAGAAACCGAGCAGCTCGGCGTACTGGATCATCCGCTTTCGCGGATGATGACGGCAGAGGTTGCCGCCACTTTTCGGCAATGACGAGCGACCATGACCCCCTCCCGCATCCATCGCCTCTCGCTCACGCACTTCCGCAACTATCGCGCGGCAAGCGTGCAGACGCGCGGCGACCTCGTGGTGCTGGTGGGTCCTAATGGCGCCGGCAAGACCAATTGCCTGGAGGCGATCTCGTTTCTCTCGCCGGGGCGCGGCCTGCGGCGCGCGACGCTGGAGGATGTCGCCGACAACCAGGGCGACGGCTCCTGGGCGGTCGCCGCCGAGGTCGAGGGCGCGCTCGGGCTCGCGACGCTCGGCACCGGCATCGATGCACCGGGTGTGGAAGGCGCTTCCACCAGCCGGCGCTGCCGGATCGACCGCGAGCCCGTGGGTTCGGCAAACGCGTTCGGCGACCATTTGCGCATGGTGTGGCTGACGCCGGCGATGGACGGGCTGTTTCTCGGCGCCGCTTCCGAACGCCGCCGCTTCTTCGACCGCCTGGTGCTGGCGATCGACAGCGAGCATTCCAGCCGCGTCTCGGCGCTGGAGCGCTCGCTGCGCTCGCGCAACCGCCTGCTCGAGGTGCGCAATTACGACGATCATTGGTGCGACGCGATCGAGCGCGAAACCGCCGAGCTTGCGGTCGCGGTCGCCGCGACGCGCGGCCAGACCGTGACGCGGCTGGCTGCGATGCTCAGGGAACGCGGCGCGGCCTCCGCCTTTCCCTCCGCGCAGATCATGCTCGACGGCTGGATGGAAAACGCCCTCGTCAACGAGCCCGCCACCGCCGTGGAAGACCGTTACCGCGAGATCCTGCGCGCCGGCCGCGCGCGCGATGCCGCGGCCGGCCGCACGCTTGACGGCCCTCACCTCACCGATCTGCAGGTGGTCTATGCGCCGAAAAACATGCCGGCGCGCGACGCTTCCACCGGCGAACAGAAGGCGTTGCTGATCGGGCTGGTGCTGGCCCACGCCATCCTCGTCGCCGAGATGACCGGCATCGTGCCGCTGTTGCTGCTCGACGAAGTCGTCGCCCATCTCGATCCCGTCAGGCGCAAGGCGCTGTTCGAAGAACTGGCAAAGCTCGGCGCGCAGGTCTGGATGACCGGCGCTGACCCGGCTGCATTCGTCGATATCGGCGCGAACGGCGAGATTTTCGACGTCGAATCCGGCCAGGTGCGCCGCCGCGCCTGAGCCTGCGAGCGGCCCCGAATGAACCAAATCCCGCTTTGCGGAGACTAGTTTTCGGAAATGGTGTCCATGACGCCGCGGCCTCTTGCGGTCCTGCGGGCGGCGCCAAGAAATACCGGAGACGAAATGCCTGAGATCGCGCGCGGGATCGTCCCGGCCGGAAAACGCCTGCTGCCGCTGATCCTGCTGATCGCCGCTAGCGCTCCCTTTTCGGCAAGAGCCGACAACACCATGATCGACGTCCTCACGCTGCCGCGTCTTGAAGGCGCCGTCGTGGATCCATCCCGCGCACTGTCGCACAGCCTGAATTACGGTGTCCCGACACCGGTCCCGGTCACCAGCGCCGCCATCAAGAAACTGCTCGCCGCCGACGGCTGGGTGCAATTCCTGCGGCCGCTCGACGAGAAGAGCGGCTCGTTCACCTTCAAGAAGGCGCAGCAGGGATTGCACGTATCGTTCACGCAGGGCCTCGGCCGCCCCGACCAGTCGGTGGTGAACTACATTCCCGAGCGCATCTCGGGCAACGTGCCCTTCCCGCCTGACGCGGCCGATATCGTCTTCGATCAGCACCGTCCCTATCTCGGCTGCGTCGCGCCGCTCGCGCTCGAGGCGGCGCTGGATTTCTTGCGCACCGAGATGGCCGCGATCGGCTGGAAGCAGCTCGCTGCCGCCGACGTCACAGCACGCTGGCCCGCCGCCGAATTCAGCGAGACGGTCGAGAACGGCTTCCGCGCCTATTACAGCCACGCCGATGGCAACGGCTTCTATCGCCAGCGGCCGGTGATGCTGACCCTGCAGCGCCGCGGCGACGGCAAGACCAGCGTGGAAATCCGCGTCGCACCGTTCGCGCTGCCCGAGCTGGAAGCCGATTCAGAAATGGCCGGCCTGCCGCGGCCGAAATGGATCAAGACCGCGCGAGCGACCGGCGCGTCCGATTCCGTCCGCCGCTTGATGGAGGTCGCCGTGATCGGCGAACTTCCCGCAACGCTCGCCTTCTATCGCCGCGAACTCGCAAGCCGCAACTGGACGGAAGAGACAAATGGCGCGAGCGTCGCGCCCGACAATGTCACGCTGAACTTCTCCTCGCCCGAGCAGACGGCGACGCTGAAGCTCAGCCGCAAATACGACCTGACCCTCGTCAGCCTCACCACGCAGATGAAGGAGGCCGCGCTCGCCGCACGCGCCAGGGCGAAGAAGGAGGCCGACGAAAAATTCATGAAGGACGCCGCCGCAATGGCAAAGCAGGTGATCGCCGCCGACGAGGCGCGGCGGGTCGCGCAGGCCGCGGGGCTATCGGACGCGCCGCTGCGGGCGCTCTCCGACAGCACAACGCCGGTACCGCTGCCGGAAAATGCGGAAGGCGTGAAGTTCGACGGCGCCGGCGGCCGGCTCGAATTCAACTCGGCCTCCAGCATGAAGGCGGTCGCCGCTTTCTACCGGAGCTCCCTGACCTCGCAGGGCTGGAAGGAAAAACCCTCGGTCATCAACCAGCCCAACATGGCCGTGATGGAGTTTTCCAAGGGCCGCAAGACGCTGTCGCTCACCGCGATGCAGATGGGACCCAAGGTCCGCGTCAGCGCCGATGGACCTGCGCTGGTGACGGCAAATGCCGCGCCGGAAAGCGGCAAAGCATCTGGCGGATCGGCGGGCAAGGCCGTCGCGGAAACGCTCGAACCCGATCCTGAGTCCGCCTTGCCCGTGCCCAAGCAGCGCACCATGACGTCGATCGGCACCGGCAAGATGCCCGGCAGCGATGCGCCGTTCCGCCGGGAGCTCGAGGCCAGCATCCCCGCCGAACTCAACACGGTGCTCGCCTTCTACCGCAGCGAGCTCGGCAAGCGCGGCTGGCAGGAGACGGCCGAAGGCGCCGTCGCCAAGCCCGACCAAGTGCAACTGGCATTCATCTCGCCGGACGGGCCGGCATCGCTGAAACTAGGCCGCAGGAACGGCGAGACCACGGTCAATCTCGCGCAGAAATATCCGGCCGCGGCGGCAAAAGCCGATGTCGTGCCGAAGCCGGGCCAGTCCAAGCTGATGTTCGGCAATATCGGCAAGAGCGACGCGACGGTTTCGATCAACAAGCAGACGATCAGGATCGCGGCCGGCGCGGGCGGACCGCAATCGCCCAAGCCACCGATGATCGATCTGCCACCTGGCAAGTACCAGTATGCGCTGAAGATCGCGGGCGGGCCGGCGCGCAACAACCAGATCGAGATCGGCGCCGGCGACACCTGGGGCGTGATGATCGGGCCCGGTGGCGACGTGCTGCCGCTGCAGATGTATTGAGCGCGCGTTCCTGACACCTGGCCGACGAGCCTGCCGAGAGTCGTAAAAATCGGCCTGCCGAGGGCGCAGAATCAGGCTCCGAATCGCGCTTTTCGAGGCCCGCAAAATCGACCCCCGAACACCTTGAAAAAGTGTAAAAAACCACCATTTATTCAAAGACTTGTGGAAGGAGAGATTGCGCTAGGCGCGATCCCCCTTTCATGGCACAAATAGATCAATCAGCGCCTCATATAGCTCGCTGATTCGGGACATCCTCGAAGGCCTCACATGACAGAACCTGCCCGGCAGACTCCTGCCGACACTGAGCATCCAATTCCGGTCGAATACGGCGCGGAATCGATCCGGGTGTTGAAGGGCCTCGATGCCGTACGCAAGCGGCCGGGCATGTATATCGGCGACACCGATGACGGCTCGGGCCTGCATCACATGGTCTACGAGGTCGTCGACAACGCGATCGACGAGGCGCTCGCGGGCCATGCCACGCGCGTCGACGTGATCCTCAACGCGGATAATTCCGTCACCGTGCGCGACGACGGCCGCGGCATTCCGGTCGACATCCACAAGGGTGAAGGCATTTCCGCGGCCGAGGTCATCATGACCCAGCTCCACGCCGGCGGTAAGTTCGACCAGAACTCCTACAAGGTTTCCGGCGGCCTGCACGGCGTCGGCGTCTCCGTCGTCAACGCGCTGTCGAGCTCGCTGAAGCTTCGGGTCTGGCGCGACGGCAAGGAGCATTTCGTCGAGTTCGCCCATGGCGACTCGGTTGCACCGCTGAAGGTGGTGGGCGAGGCGCAGGGCAAGCGCGGCACCGAGGTCACTTTCCTCGCCTCTCCCGAGACCTTCAAGAACATCGAATATGATTTCGCGACGCTGGAACACCGGCTGCGCGAGCTCGCCTTCCTCAACTCGGGCGTCCACATCATCCTCTCCGACATGCGCCACGCGGTCGAGAAGCGCGAGGAGATGCATTACATCGGCGGCGTCGAGGAATTCGTCAAATATCTCGACCGCAACAAGAAGGCGATCGTCCCGGTCCCTATCATGGTTCGGGCGGAGCTCAATGACATCGGCGTCGAAGCCGCGCTGTGGTGGAACGACAGCTACCACGAGAACGTGCTGTGCTTCACCAACAACATCCCGCAGCGTGACGGCGGCACCCATCTCGCCGGCTTCCGCGGCGCGCTGACGCGCCAGGTCAACGGCTATGCCGAGGCCAATGCGAAAAAGGAAAAGATCGCGCTGACCGGCGACGATTGCCGTGAGGGCCTCACCGCCGTGCTTTCGGTGAAGGTGCCCGATCCCAAGTTCTCCTCGCAGACCAAGGACAAGCTGGTGTCCTCGGAAGTGCGCCCGGTGGTCGAGAACGTCCTCAACGAGGCGCTCGCGGCGTGGTTCGAGGAGCATCCGGCCGAAGCAAAGGTCATCGTCGGCAAGGTGATCCAGGCCGCTGCAGCGCGCGAAGCCGCCCGCAAGGCGCGCGAACTGACCCGCAAGAGCCCGCTCAGCATCTCCTCGCTGCCCGGCAAGCTCGCCGATTGCCAGGAAAAGGACCCCGCGAAGTCGGAACTGTTCATCGTCGAGGGCGACTCGGCCGGCGGCAGCGCCAAGCAGGGCCGCAACCGCGAATTCCAGGCGGTGCTGCCGCTGCGCGGCAAGATCCTCAATGTCGAGCGCGTGCGCACCGACAAGATGCTGTCGAGCGAGCAGATCGGCACGCTGATCACCGCGCTCGGCACCGGCATCAGCGACGATTTTTCGGCCGACAAGCTGCGCTACCACAAGATCATCGTGATGACGGACGCCGACGTCGACGGCGCCCATATCCGCACGCTGCTACTCACCTTCTTCTATCGGCAGATGCGCGAACTGATCGACCGCGGCCACCTCTATATCGCTCAGCCGCCGCTCTACAAGGTGACGCGCGGCAAGTCCGAGCAGTATCTGAAGGACGAGCGCGCGCTGGAAGATTATCTGATCGCAACGGGCCTCGACGACTGCGTCTTCAAGCCGGCGACGGGATCGGAGCGCGCCGGCCGCGACCTGCTGTCGCTGGTGGAAGATGCGCGCATCATCCGCGGCATCCTGAACAATCTGCACAGCCGCTATAACCGCAAGGTGGTGGAACAGGCGGCGATCGCGGGCGTGCTGAGCCCGAGGATCACCGGCGACATCGCCACCGCCAATGCCGCCGCCGATTACATCGCCAGGCGCCTCGATGCGCTGGCCGACGAGGTCGAGCGCGGCTGGGCCGGCCGTTACGCCGAAGGCGAAGGCTTCTTCTTCGAGCGCACCATCCGCGGCGTCAAGGACGTCGCCATCATTGACGACGCCCTGCTCGGCTCCGCCGATGCGCGCAAGCTCGACGATTACGCCGCGCGGCTTCAGGAGGCCTATCCCAAGCCCGGGCTGTTGCGCCGCAAGGATGCGGAGACCGCGATCCACGGCCCCGTCAGCCTGTTCGAGGCCGTGACCGACGCGGGCCGCAAGGGCGTGGCGCTGCAGCGCTACAAAGGCCTTGGCGAGATGAACCCCGACCAGCTCTGGGAAACCACGCTCGACATCAACGAGCGCTCCCTGCTGCAGGTGAAGATCAAGGAGGTCGACGAGGCCGACGACATCTTCACCAAGCTGATGGGCGACGTGGTCGAGCCGCGCCGCGAATTCATCCAGGATAATTCGCTCAGCGCCAACGTCGACGTGTGAGGCAGCGACCGCCCGTGCCGCCCATCCAGTACATCGTCGAAGGCGGCCACCGGCTCTCCGGAACAATCGAGCCGTCCGGCAACAAGAACTCGGCGTTGCCGATCATCGCCGCCGCCCTGCTCACCGAGCACCCGGTAACGCTGCACAACGTGCCGCGCATCCGCGATACCGAGACGCTGGTCGAACTGATCCGCTCGGTCGGCGCCTCGGCCGAGTGGAAGGAACGCAATACGCTGGCGATCCATGCCAGGGACGTGCGCGCCGCCGATCTCGATCCCGAACTCTGCGCGCGGATCCGCGCCTCGATCCTGCTCGCCGGCCCCCTGCTCGCTCGCTGCGGCGAGGTGGCGCTGCCGCCGCCCGGCGGCGACGTCATCGGACGGCGCCGTCTCGACACCCATTTCCTCGCCTTCGAGCAGTTGGGTGCCACCGTCACGGCCACGCACCGGCTGGAATTCCGTGCCTCGCGCCTGAAGGGCGCCGACGTCTTCCTCGACGAGCCCAGCGTCACCGCGACCGAAAACGCGCTGGTCGCGGCGGTCGCGGCCCACGGCACCACCTATTTGCGCAATGCCGCCTCCGAGCCGCATGTGCAGGATCTCGCGCATTTCCTGGTCGCGCTCGGCGCCAAGATCGAGGGCATCGGCACCAACACCATCATCGTGCACGGCCCGGCGACGCTCGGCGGCGCCAGCTATTCGATCCAGCCCGACCACATCGAGGTCGGCTCGCTGATCGGGCTTGCCGCGGTGACCCGCTCGCCGCTGCGCATCGCAAAGGCCGGCGTCGAGCATCTGCGCTCGATCCGGATGGGCTTTGAACGGCTCGGCATCGTCTGCGGCGTCGAGGGCGACGACCTTGTGGTGCCCTCGGGCCAGACCATGAAGATCCACGACGATTTCGGCGGCCACGTGCCAAAACTGGAGGACCAGCCCTGGCCGGCCTTCCCGGCCGATCTGATGTCGATCGCGATCGTCACGGCGACGCAGTGCGACGGCGTCATCCTGATGTTCGAAAAGATGTTCGAATCGCGGATGTTCTTCGTCGACAAGCTGATCTCGATGGGCGCCCGCATCGTGCTGTGCGACCCGCACCGCGCGATCGTCGCGGGTCCCAGCCGGCTGCGCGGCGCGCCGATGACCTCGCCCGACATCCGCGCCGGCATGGCGATGCTGCTGGCGGCGGTGGCCGCCGAGGGCACATCCACGATCAACAACGCCGACCAGATCGAGCGCGGCTATGAGCGCATCGAGGAACGGCTCAATGCGCTGGGCGCAAAGATTACGCGCGTGCCGGCGCGGACCGGCGGATAGGCGCGCCAGCGCGCCGTCATTTTTCGGCTCTCGGCGAAGGTAATCTTTTGCAATGACCTCGCTCGACAAAATCGAACGCGCCTCCACCGCGACGCCCGCCACCGTGCCCGGCCGTCATCTCGCGCTCGAACTCGCCGAGACGCTGAAGCTTGCGGTGCCGATCGCGCTGACCCAGCTCGGGCAGATCGCGATGATGACGACCGACGTCGCGATGATCGGCCGCCTCGGCGCCGAGGCCGTGGCCGCGGCGTCGCTGGCGCATACCGTGCTGTTCGTCAGCTTCACCTTCGGCATGGGCCTGGTATCGGCGGTCGCGCCGCTGGCCGCGCAGGCCTTCGGCGCGCGCGACCCGCACCTGATCCGGCGGTCGCTGCGCGTCGGCCTGTGGGCCGCGCTGATCATCTCGCTGCCGCTGATGGCGCTCCGGTTCTGGGCCGAGCAGGTCCTGCTGATGCTGGGCCAGACGCCGACGACCGCGCATCTCGCGCAGGAATATCTCGCCGGGCTGGTCTGGACCATCCTGCCCGCACTGTGGTTCATGGCGATCCGCGGTTTCATGAGCGCAATCAACCGCCCCGAGCCGATCCTATGGATCACGCTGGCCGCGATCCCGGCCAATGCGCTGCTGGTCTATCTCCTGCTGTTCGGCGCGCTCGGCCTGCCGCAGCTCGGCCTGTTCGGTGCCGGGCTGGCCACCTCGATCATCAATCTCGGCACGTTCCTGGCGGCGGTGTGGTTTGCGACGTACCGCCGGCCGTTCCGGAAGTATCACGTGTTCGGCCATTTCTGGCGCATCGACTGGCCGTTGATGTGGCGACTGATCGTGGTCGGCGCCCCGATCTCGTTTTCCTTCCTGCTCGAATACGGGTTGTTCGGCGCGGCCGGCCTGTTGATGGGCCTGATCAGCACGACCGCGCTGGCGGCGCACCAGATCGCGCTGCAGGTCGCGGCCATCCTGTTCATGGTGCCGTTCGGCATCGGCATGGCCGCCACCGTGCGCGTCGGGCACGCCATCGGGCGCGGCGACGCCGGCGCGGTACGGCGCGCGGGCTACGTCGCAACCTGGCTCGGCATCGTGCTCGCCGCCGTCCTGACGCTTGCCGTGATCGCCGGCCGCTTCGGTATCGCCGGGCTCTTCCTCGGCGAAAGCACCGATGCGACCGCCGAACTCTCCGCGACGCTGCTGCTGGTCGGATCGACCTTCTTCATCGCCGACGCCATCCAGACCGTCGCCGCCGGCGCGCTGCGCGGCATGAACGACACGCGGATACCGCTGCTGTTCGCGGTCCTCAGCTACTGGCTGATCGGCTTCGCCTGCGCCTGCTGGCTCGGCTTCTGGACCTCATGGGGCGCGGTCGGTGTCTGGATCGGGCTGTCGGTCGGAACCGCAGTCTATGCCGCCCTTCTGCTCTTGCGCTTCCGCCTGCTCGCGGCCAAGCTCACCTTCCCATGACCGTCCGCGAAATCACGCCTGCCGTCGATGCTGATGCGCTGCTGGCCGGCGCGCAATTTGCCGACGCCTTTTGTATTGAAATCAGCGACCGCGGCCTCGACGCCCGCGCCGCGGCGGAACGGATGATGGCGCGGCAGCCGCGCTGGGCCGAAGCGCTGGTGGCGATCCGCAATTTCCTGGTCGCGCCACTCGGGCTGAAAACGTCAGGCGCCAATCCGGACATGCCCCGCGACATGATCGGGATCTTTCCGGTCGTAAGCGCAACGCCGGACCGCCTGATCGCCGGCTTCAACGATCGCCATCTCGATTTTCGTGTCGTGGTGGATGTGACCGCGCCGGGCGACATCAGGCAGGTCACCGCCACAACGGTGGTCAGGACGCACAATCGGCTGGGCCGAACCTATCTTGCGATCATCATGCCGTTTCACCGGCTGATCGTGCCCGCTCTGCTGCGCCAGGTTGCAGCCTGACGGCCCATGAACCCAAATCTCCGAACCCGCGACTGAAGGTTGCCCCGGCCTGACCGCACGCCCATCGGCGCGCGGATGGCTTCCGTCGCGTTCGGAGATCGCCATGCATCTCGCAAAGTTCTTCCATCGCCCGCCCGGCGACGACGACCGGGAATTGCTGCTGATGCCCGGCGGCACGCCCAGCATTGCGGGCATCTACATGGACGAGGGCCGGCCGACCATGCGCAAGGATTTCCTGCGCAAGGACTTTTCCAGCATGAAAGGGGCGGCGGCCGCCTATCGCCGCCATGTCGCCGAGCTGGTCGCGGCGGGCTATGTCGAGACCACCCACACGCAATATACGCTGCGCAATCTGCTGCCCGATCCGCAGCCGAAACCCGACTGGCAGAAGGGCCTCGACGAGCTGATGATTGCCGCGCTGAGCGCGCCGCTCAAGGAGCAGCAGAAGCACCTTGTCGCACTGGAAAATACCCCGGCCGCGCGGGAGCCGCTCTATCTCTGGCTCGCCGCGCATCGCGCCTACGCCGCCGACGAGGACAATGCGATGACCCTGCGGCTGGCCGAACAGGCCCGCGACACGCTCGCCTCCCGCAGGGCCGGCAAGACGCCGCACTATGCCTGGTCGATCGCGGAGCGCGACCTCGAAGCCAGGATTTTCGAGGTGCTGAGCTGGGCGCTGCTTCGCGCCGGCGACACGGTCGCAGCGCTCGCTGCGATCGAACGGGCCTGCAGCATCGAGCCCAGCCAGGACCGCGGCAGCCTGCGCGCCACCATCATCTGCGATCACTTCCCGGATCGCCAGGAAGAAGCGTTCGATGCCGCGTTCAAATATGCCGAGTTCGGCGGTTATGAGGACGTCACCGAGCGGCCCGCTTATGCCGAATATCTGGAACGGCGGAAGCGCCAATCGAAATCCGGAAAAGGCTGGCGCTGGGGCACCAGGAAGCCGGCGACGGAGGCCGAACTGGCCAAGGTCGAAGCCGCGCTCGGGGCTGAGCTTCCCGCCGACTATCGTGAATTCCTCGCCAAGTACGGCAGCTGCGAATTGCAGGTCCGCCTGGCGGAGGATTCCAATGAGCTGTGTTTCATTGTCCCGTCGGCACTCGTCCAGGAGCGCGACAACCTGTTCAACTACATCGCCCGCACCGAGGAAAATCCGCAGACGGTCGAGGATTATTTCCGCGACGAATACGGCATCTCGGTCCGCGATCTCGTTCCGATTGCCGAGCCTGCCCAGCATAGCCGCTGCGTCGCGATCCATCTCGGAAAAGGCGAGCGTTACGGCTGGTGCTTCCAATGGGATCATGACGGCGCGTGGGAGCTGGACCAGGCCACGCCCAGCTTCGACGCCGCACTGAAGGCGCTCACCTCGGGTATCGAGCGGCGCGACAAGGCGACGCTCGAGTTTCTCGGCATCTATCTCGACTAGACTTTTGCAGCGGCCGGCTTCTCGCCCCAGTCGGCGCGGCAGCGATCGAGATCGTTCAGGTTCTGCCGCATCTGATCCAGCGAGAACCCCAGCGCGAAGAAGCGCTCCGCAACATCGACGGGCAGGCCGCGGATCAGGCCCTCGCTCCGGATTGCCGCGACCTCGGCGGCATAGGCCTGCAGCGCCGCATCGACGGGCCCGATGTCCACTACGCCGCTGCCGCTGCGCAGCGATGCGGCGACCACGCGCATATAGGCGACAATCGCCTGGCTGACCTCGGCAAGCGGCCGCGCCAGCCGTGCCTGCACGTTGGCCGGCAGCGGCACGACGCTGGCACGGCCGATCATCACAACATCATGGCGCAGGCGCTGGAGCGTGCGCAGCAGGGGGCCCGTGTCCGGCCCCGACGACAAATGCGCCGCGCGCTCGCGCTCGGCTTCCAGACCGATCGTGTGAACGTTGGCCAGCGCCGTACCGAGGCCGCCCTGGATACGATGCAGGGCGTCATTGTCGAGCCCGCGCGTCAGCCCCGCCAGCAATTCGGCGAATGCGGCAGCCAGCAGTTCCAGAATCTGCGCCGCATTGATGCGGATCTGGCTGACCGCCCGCGAGGGCAGCACCAGGAATGAGACCACGAGCCCGGTCAGCGCGCCGACGGTGACCTCGAACAGCCGGTCGAGCGTGGAATCCAGCGGATTGGCGTGGTTCATCGCCGGGACGAGCAGCACGATCACGGCCGTCACGGTGGCGGCGCTCAGGCTGGGATTGATCGCGCCGATGAAGGCCAGCGGCGCAACGACCAGCACCAGAAGCGCCAGCAATCCGCCCTCGCCGGAATGCGGGATCAGCATCGCGATGGCGCCGCCATAGGCCGCGCCGCCGATCGTGCCGAGCATGTAATCGCGGGTCGCCTTCAGCGAGCGGCCGACGCTCATCTGGGTGACGATCAGGGAGGTCAGCACCGCCCATAGCGGCAGCATCAGGTGCAGCGCCTTTGCGATCGCATAGGCCGCAACCGCGGCAATCGCGAGCCTGACCGCAAGCGCGAGTTGCGTCTTGTAGCCGCGGAGCGATCCAAGCATGCGTTTTGCGAAGGCCATCATGCACCGCATTCCAGAATTCATACGCCGCACCTGTGCTAAACGACACCAGGCACGGCAGGTTCGCGGGCAGGAAGGCGGCTTGAAAGGGCTTTTCGGCCCGCCTACCCTGTCAGGCAAAACGAGGAAACACGATGGCCCAGGAAACCGCAACGCTCGCCGCCTATGTCGCCGACCTGAAATTTGCGGACATTCCGCCGGAGGTGCTGGAACGCGCCAAGGTGCTGACGCTCGATTTCCTCGGCAGCGCGATCCGGGCCCGGCGCGACGCGGAATCCACCCCCTCGCTGCTCAACATGCTGGAAGCGCTGGCGCTGGACGGCAAGGGCGAGGCTACCGTGTTCGGTGATTCCAAGACCTGGACGCCCGCGGTCGCCGCGCTGCTCAATGGCGCGCTCGGCCATTCCCTCGATTTCGACGACACGCATGCGGACTCCTCGCTGCATCCGAGCGCGCCCGTGGTGCCGGCCGCGTTTGCCATCGGCGAAATGGTCGGCGCCTCCGGGCGCGACGTGCTGACCGCGATCGTCGCAGGCTATGAAGTGTGCTGCCGGCTCGGCAACGCGCTCGATCCGACCTCGCATTATGCGCGCGGCTTCCACCCGACCGCGACCGCCGGAACTTATGGCGCCGCAGCGGCGGCCGGCAAGCTGTTCGGCCTCTCCAGGGACCAGCTCATCTCCGCCTTCGGCGTTTCCGGCAGCCAGGCGGCGGGCTCGCTGCAGTTCCTGGTCAACGGCGCATGGAACAAGCGCTATCAGGTCGGCGCCGCCGCGATGAACGGCGTGATCGCCGCTACCTTGGCGCGCAACAATTTCATCGGCTCGACCGAATCGGTCGAGGGCAAGCACGGCCTGCTGGTCGGCTACAGCGACGACGCCCATCCCGACAAGGCGACCGCGGGCCTCGGCAAAACCTATGAGACGCTGAAGATCGGCGTAAAGCCCTATCCGAGTTGCCGCTACACCCATGCCGCCCTCGATGCGCTGATCGCGATGCGCCGCGAGCACAATCTGACGCCGGACCAGATCAAGCGCGTCGAAATCGGCCTGCATCGCAACGGCATCACGCTGACCGGCGATGCCCCCACCAAGCGGCATCCGACCTCGATCGTCGGCGGGCAGTTCTCGATGTTCTTCACCGGCGCGCTGGCGCTGGACCAGGGTAGTTTTGGCTGGGACGATTACCAGCGGCTCGGCGACGCCGCGATCAACGCGCTCGCCGACAAGTTCGACGTGGTGCAGGACGATCGGCTCGAGATCGGCCGCACCCATCCCTTCGGCGCGCGCGTTTCGATCACCACCGACGACGCCGTGCATGAGCGGCTCTATGCCGATCCCTCAGGCGAGCCGGACACGTTCCCGGATGCGAAGGCGATGCAGCAGAAGTTTCTCACGCTCGCCCGCCCGGTGCTGAACGGCCGCGCCGATCAGCTTGCGGATGCGATCCTTTCGCTGGAGCGGTTCGACCGCGTCGAGAAGGCGACGCAGCTGGGGCGGCAGTAGTCACCAGCTTCAGTGTCGGCAGCGCGGGCCTTACCCTCCCCTGGAGGGGGAGGGTCGACACGCATCGTCAGATGCGTGGCGGGGTGGGGTGACGGTCTCTCCCCATCCAACAGTGCCCGAGTGGAGAGATCACCCCACCCCGTCTCACATTTCGCTTTGCTCAATGTGAGCCGACCCTCCCCCTCCAGGGGAGGGTAATCGCCCCTCAATCCCCTCCCGCCACCCTCCCCTTACCGCCCGTTGCCGCCACCACGTCGCGCACGAGATCGAACACGCCGTCGGCTTCCGGCGGCCAGTTCGGCGAACGGCCGAGCCTGACGATCACCAGCCGCTCGGACGGCACGACGATGACGTATTGCCCGATCGTTCCCTTGGCGAAGAAGGCATCGCGCGGCCAGCCATGCTCGGCCCGGTAGGACGCACCAAAGCTGTCGCCGAGATTGGTCCAGAAGCCGGCGCCCTGCCCCACCCATGCATTCGGCGTCGGCGTCGCCGAATATCTTACCCAGCCTTCAGGCAGGATGCGCTTGCCGCCAGCCATGCCTTCATTGAGATAGAGCTGGCCGAAGCGCGCCCAATCGCGCGCGCTGGCCAGCATCTGGCTTGATCCTTCCGCATTGCCCGATGCGTCGAACTCGAGCGACACGTGGCGCATGCCGAGCGGATCGAACAATTCCTGCCGCGCGAAGCGCATCATTTTGGACGCGCTGCCGCCGGAAGCCTGACGGATCGCGTGACTGAGGATGACGGTGTTGCCGTCGTGATAATTCCATGCGGTGCCCGGCGTTGACTCAAGCGGCATACTCTCCGCATAGGCCGCCATATCCGATTCCATGAATTTCATGCGATTGACCGGCTCCAGCGCGGACGCCAGCGAGGCCTGCAGCGAACTGCCGAGCGCAAGGCCTGCGGTGTGGCGCAGCAGATGATCGAGCGTGATGGCGCGTCTTGGATCGTCAGCGCCTTGCCACGCGGCAATCGGCACCGGCTCGTGCAGCTTCAGCGCGCCCTTGCGCACGAGGATGCCGGCCAGCGCCGAGATCACCGATTTGGTGGCGGAGAATCCAAGCAGCGGCGTGTCGACACCGATGCCGTCGGCATAACGCTCGGCAACGACGCGCCCATCCTTGAGGACTACGATCGCCCGCGTGTTGCGCAGCGTCGATCGATCCGGCTCGGCAAAGGCGCGGTCGAGCGCGGCAGCCAGTTGCGGCATTTGCGGCGCGACAATGGAAGGGCCGGCGATGTCGGGCAGCAGCGCCGCCTTTGCATCGGGCGCCGTCACCGAGATGTCGGCGGCCGCCCCGCCGTGATCGAGATAGCAGCCGAGGCCGTCGCCGCGGTAGACCGCGTGGCTCCGGCCCAGGCCGAACAGCGTCACCGTGACATCCCGGCGCGCGCGATCGACGCGGTAGTCGAGCGCCCAGGAGATCAAGCCCGTGCCCGGCATGGCCGACAAGGTCTCGGCGAACACGCGTGCGGGATCGAGCCCGGAGACGAAGGTCTCGGTACACAGCACATTGGCGACGAAGCCGGTCGCAACCTTCGGCACGTCGCGGGCGCGGGCAGCCGAGAGCGCAAGCGCGCTGAGCGCGGTGGTGCAGGCGAGGATGAGGATGAGATTTCGTCGTTTCACGGGGGGCCTCCGGCATGACGCAAAAGCGCGTGCCGGGCATGATGGCGCGCGGGCCTTCATTGCGGCTCGCCGGATTTGGAAATCGCCCTGGCCGAACCTGGAAGCGGCTCGCCGATTTCAAAATAATACTGAGATTACAATGGAATGAAGATCAGGCTGCGGTCGCCTTGAGCCGGCGATATTCGGTCGGGGTAACGCCTGTAATCGCCTTGAACGCGCGGTTGAAGGGGCCGAGCGACTGGAAGCCGGCGTCCATCGCAATGGTGATGACGGGGACTTCGGCCTGACTCGGATCGGCGAGCGCCGCCTTGGCCTCCGCGATCCGATGCTCGTTGAGGAACACATTGAAATTGCGGTAGCCGAGTCGCTGGTTGATCAGCCGCCGCAGCCGGTATTCGGGAATGGCGAGCTTGGTCGCCAGCGTGCCAATGGTGACATTGTCGCGGCGGTAGATGCGTTCGTCAGACATCAGCCGCATCAGCGCGTCGATCAGTTTCTGGTCGGCAGCATTGGTTTCGATAACGTCTGCTTCGCTTGCATCGATCTTCATTGCGGGCGCGAGGGGAAACACGTCTGCGCCATCGACGCGCATCATCGCAATCGCGATCGCCGCCACCACGGCAACCAGCGCAGCGGAATTCAAGACATTGGCGATCTCGGCGCTGCCGCCCCCGGCCATCGATATCTGCAGGATCGCATTGAGGCCGCCATACAGCGCCGCGGCGCTGACGATGAACACGCGGACGCGGCGGCGACCCTCGACCAGATCCGCCGGCCAGGAGACAACCGTCTGCGCTAGCGCCAGGCCAATGAAGCCGAGCGCAATCAGGTTGATCGCAACAATCGCAAACCGCGCGCCGTATAGCGGAACAAGCCACAGGCAATTGACGAAACTGAACGCTGCGACCGCCGTCCATACCAGCCCGTGCCACCACCGCAGCCTGAACGCCTCGTTGAACAGTGCGCGCGTGAACAGCCAGAACACAACGACATTGCCGGTCGACAGCGCAATGATCGGCGCATGCGCCGGCGATACCGGCGATGTCGCACCGATCGACGACGTCACCGCATGCGCCGCCGATCCCAGCGCAAAGGCCGCAGCCAGCCGTCCCCCGAGCACCGTGCCGAAGCCGCGATATAGCGACACGGCCAATATCAGCAGCAGCGCCACGGTGGCGGCCCGCAAGGCAATGTCGATGGTGGCAAGCGTCATCTCGGTCCGTTCGCGCGGTTATCCGCAAATTGTGAACTTAGTGCGAATTGCTGCGGGGTTCAATTTTCAGGTTCCAGATTTCTGCGCACGTGCTTACCGCCGTCATTGCGAGCGGAGCGAAGCAATCCATCTATCCCCGAGCCGGGACGTGGATTGCTTCGCTCCGCTCGCAATGACGTTGAGAGACCTTCGCCTGTAGGCGGGCCCGCAATTCCTGCTATGATCGCACAAAACTTCAAGGAGTTCCTCGATGAGCTGGCAACCCTCCAACGATCCCGTGCTCGGCGATCCCAAAACCTGCGATGCGCTTGACCTCATCATCGTGCCGCGCACGCGCGACCTCGGCGACGGCTTCGTAGTGCGGCGCGCGCTGCCGCATGGCAAGCGGCAGATGGTCGGCCCCTTCATCTTCTTCGATCATTTCGGCCCCGTGCAGTTCATCGCCGGCAAGGGCATGGACGTGCGGCCG